>Ga0208412_1000003_pt1 | contig 289892 bp, 284 predicted proteins | sample AntDeeMetag02WF4_FD_184758 | JGI IMG/M metagenome (GOLD analysis project Ga0208412, IMG submission 184758) | Saline lake microbial communities from Deep Lake, Antarctica - Antarctic Deep Lake Metagenome 02WF4 (SPAdes) (version 2) | ecosystem: Environmental > Aquatic > Non-marine Saline and... | reverse complement strand
TGCCGAACTCAGAAGTGAAACCACTCAGCGCCGATGGTAGTGTGGGAGATCCCATGCGAGAGTAGGTCATCGTCAGGCGCCTACACCTAAAGCCCCTCCCGGTACTCCGGGTGGGGCTTTTTTATGTGTATAATGCTCGTATGAAGGAAGCAATACGCCAATTTTACCTCTCAGCACTGGGCATTGATGTCTGGGAAGCGCGCCATTCGTTGCGCGGCGCGGCATCCTCTGTTGCTCAGTCAATCGACAGCACGAGTGGAACCCCCGGTCCGGCGCCCGTCACGGAAGAAAAGGCTGTCTTTGAACCGGACAGGATCCAGGGGCTGGATGAGATCAAGTCCGTTCTGGAAGAAGAGAGCGGGTCAGGCGTTGCGGGCGAGGAGCCGGAGATCGCCAGTCTCCCGGTCGAAGCTAAGGAGGAGCAGGCGGACTCAACCCTGTCTCTCCAGGCTGCTTTCTGGCACGGGAGTCGGTTGAGCCTTGCCGCGGACCTAGGCGCGAATCCAGGCAGGGAAATCCAGTTGCGGCTCGGGGCCAATATCATGCACGCGCTCGGCGAGCCGGGGGTAAGCCCTGAAGTCATGCAGTGGCCGGCCTTCGAAAATCGGGCATTGCCCGGGAATGATGATGCCGCCTTTGAGAGGCTGGTAAAGGGGATTACAGTCTCAGGCGTGTCTTTCTCCTGGCTTATTCTGGGGCCGGAATCAATTGAAATCCTGTCGCCCAGGTTCCGGAACCTGGGGCATGGGGTGCGACTTTCCAGTGAGCTGACGCTGAGTCATCTCGTATCGGATGGCACGGCCAAGCGCGACCTCTGGGAGCTTATCAAGCAGTCGAACCTGCATCGTCCGCTCGGTCACGGTAATGGTGAGTGACGGATCGTCCCGTCTGATGGGCACTGAATTGGCGTTCAGTCAGCCGGGCGAGGCCGACCTGGATGCGATTCTTGATATTGAACGCAGTGCCTACAGTTATCCCTGGAGCGAGGCTCAGTTTCGTGACTGTATGGGAGAGGGTTTTGAGACCTGGGGGGCCTTCCTTGGGGAGCAGCTGACCGGTTATCTGGTTCACTGGCAGGTACTGGATGAGGCGCATCTGATGAACATCTGTGTGCGTCGTTCCTATGGCCGCCAGGGAATCGGGCGCCAACTGCTCCGCCACTGGATCGCCAGGATGATCCGCCAGGGCATGGGCGAGCTGACCCTTGAGGTGCGGCGGTCCAACCGTGCGGCGCAGGCCCTCTACCTGTCTGAAGGCTTTGTTCACGTGGGGGAGCGCCCTGATTACTACCCGGATGCAGGTAAGCGCGAGTCCGCCATCATCATGAAGCTCAGACTCTGAACTGTTATACTCCGTCACCTTTTGCAGACGCGCACCTCCAGCCGACTTATAGACTGAATACCATGAGCGAATTGACCGAAGAAGTCCGTAAACGTCGAACCTTTGCCATCATTTCCCACCCGGATGCGGGTAAAACCACCATCACGGAAAAGGTGCTGTTGTTCGGTAAGGCTCTGCAGCGTGCGGGAACGGTCAAGGGTAAAAAATCCGGCCAGCATGCCAAATCCGACTGGATGGAGATGGAGAAGGAGCGGGGCATATCCGTAACCACCTCGGTGATGCAGTTTCCTTACGAAGACTGTCTTATCAATCTTCTCGATACCCCGGGCCACGCGGACTTCTCGGAGGATACCTATCGCACGCTCACAGCCGTCGATTCCTGCCTGATGGTGATCGACGCGGCCAAGGGCGTCGAGGAGCGAACCATCAAACTGATGGAAGTAACCCGCCTGCGCGATACTCCCATTATCACCTTCATGAACAAGCTGGATCGGGAAGTCAGGGATCCGGTCGAGTTGATGGACGAGGTGGAAGAAGTCCTGAGCATCGCGTGCGCGCCCGTAACCTGGCCCATTGGCATGGGCAAGCAGTTTCAGGGCGTCTATCACCTCCTAAAAGACCAGGTGATTCTCTACGACTCCGGGCAGGGCCATCGTATCCAGGACAGCCGGATTATCGAGGGGCTTGATAACCCAGACCTTGATGACGTGCTCGGTAACTACGCGCAGGAGCTTCGGGATGAGATCGAGCTGGTCAAGGGCGCTTCCCATGAGTTCGATCTGGATGCTTTCCTCAGGGGTGAGCTGACCCCGGTGTACTTCGGTACGGCGCTGGGCAATTTCGGCGTCGATCATATGCTTGATGGCCTGGTCAGCTGGGCGCCACCGCCCAAGGGGCGGGAGCTGACCAATCGCAGTGTTGAGTCGACGGAAGACCGTTTTTCCGGTTTCGTTTTCAAGATCCAGGCAAACATGGATCCCAGGCACAGGGACCGGATCGCCTTTCTGCGGATTGTCTCGGGGCGTTACCACCAGGGGATGAAGATTCACCACGTGCGGATCGGGAAGGATGTGCGTATCGGTGATGCGCTTACCTTCATGGCAGGTGACCGGGAACGTGCCGAGGAAGCCATTGCCGGGGATATCATCGGGCTTCACAACCACGGAACCATCCAGCTCGGCGACACCTTTACCGAGGGCGAGAAAGACCGCTTTACCGGCATTCCGAACTTTGCGCCGGAGCTGTTCCGGCGGATTCAGCTGCGTGATCCGATGAAGGCCAAGCAGCTCCAGAAAGGGCTTATACAGCTCTCCGAGGAAGGTGCCGTGCAGGTTTTCCGGCCAGTGAAGAACAATGACATGATTGTGGGCGCCGTGGGTACGCTGCAGTTTGATGTCGTGGTTGCGCGTCTGAAGAATGAGTACGGTGTCGATGCCGTCTATGAGCCAATTAATGTTGCCACGGCGCGTTGGGTAACCTGCGACGACCCCAAGGCTCTGGAGCAGTTCGAGCGCAAGAACCAGGACCACCTGGCCCTGGATGGCAGTGACAACCTGACCTATATCGCGCCCACAATGGTCAATCTCCAGTTGGCGGAAGAGCGTTACCCTGAAGTGACGTTCCACAAGACCAAGGAGCGCTGATCCCTTGGCGACAGAGCTTGTGGATGCGCACTGTCATTTCGATTTCCCGGTGTTTGACGGGCATCGGGATGCGATTCTCGCGCAGGCCGGGCAGCTGGGTATCAGTACCGTGGTCGTCCCCGGGACCTGCCCGGATAACTGGGAGCGACTCAGGAATCTGGCGGAAAACTACAGGGCTGTACGCTATGCACCGGGCATCCACCCCTGGTGGCTGGGCGGGATTGGCCCGGACGCCATCGGGCAACTCGAGGCTGAGCTGAACCGGCCCGCGCAGGGACGGGTGGCGATCGGTGAATGCGGTCTTGATTGGTTGCGGGAGGACTATGACGGCCAGCTTGAGCTCTTTCACGCCCAGGTGGAACTGGCCTCGCGTTATGAATACCCGCTGCTGATCCACAGCGTTCGCACCCACGATGAGGTGGCCGCCCTGCTGAAGCGGGAACAGTACCGGTTGCCGGGGTTGGTGCACGGCTTCAGCGGCTCCTGGCAGCAGGCCGCACGGCTTCTGGATCAGGGGCTCTATATCGGTGTGGGGGGTGTAATTACCCATGATCGGGCGCGCAAAACCCGTGAGACCATCCGCAAACTGCCCGACAACGCCCTGGTTCTGGAGACGGATGCACCCGATATGCCGCCATCCGGTGTCCGCAAGGGCGACAATACGCCGCTGAATCTGCGCCGGGTGTTTGAAAGCCTTGTTGAGTTGCGTGGGGAAGAGCCGGAGGCACTCGCGGAGCAGTTGCTGATCAACACCGAGCGGCTTTTTATGGGAAGGTTGGCGCCAGAGGGTTTGCATGGCGCAGGTCCTCCGGTATAATGTCGCCCCTGGCTTTTGGCGGAGTCGCGCAACCCAGCCCCGGGCGCTGCTCTGTTCGATACCTGGTCCAATACGTCCGTAGCCGTCCTGAACCACGGCCGGGCCTGAATATTTTTTGAAGGCGGGATTCATGAAGACTCTGAGTGCAAAACCGGAAAGCGTCACGCGCGACTGGTATGTCGTAGATGCGTCGGATAAGACGCTGGGGCGTCTGTCCACGGAAATTGCCCGTCGTCTTAGGGGCAAGCATAAACCGGAATATACGCCCCATGTCGACACGGGTGATTACATCGTCGTGGTCAATGCGGACAAAGTCCGCGTGACCGGACGCAAATCGACGGATAAGCAGTATTATCGCCATACGGGCTATCCCGGTGGTATCCGTTCGATGAACTTTGAACAGATGATCGAGCGCCACCCTGAGCGCGTGATTGAGCATTCTGTTAAGGGCATGCTCCCGCGCGGACCGCTTGGCAGGGCGATGTTCAAGAAACTGAAAGTCTACGCGGGCGATGAGCATCCGCATACCGCGCAGCAGCCCCAGCAACTCGAGATTTAACGGAAGGCGATTATGTCAGCTACATACAATTACGGTACCGGTCGTCGTAAAACCTCGGCTGCACGGGTCTTTATCAAGCCCGGAAGTGGCAATATCGAAGTCAACGGCTGCTCGCTGGAAAAGTTCTTCGGGCGCGACACTCTTCGAATGATTGTCCAGCAGCCGCTTGTCGTTGCGGAAGCCAAGGACCGTTTTGATCTGAAGATCACCGTCAGCGGTGGTGGTTCCAGTGGTCAGGCCGGGGCCGTGCGTCACGGTATCACCCGCGCCCTGATTGACTACGATGAAACGCTCCGGCCAGCTCTGCGGCGTGCGGGCTACGTCAGTCGTGACGACCGCGCGGTTGAGCGCAAGAAGGTTGGGCTTCGCAAGGCGCGGAAGCGGCCACAGTATTCGAAGCGCTAGGTCGCTCGATCATGGCAGCCAGCCAAAAAAGGCCCGATTACAGATCGGGCCTTTTTGTGTCGGGCCGTGGTAATTGACATATGACCTTGTATGCAATGACTGATTTAATTAAGATTTGAGCGTTTTTTCCAGCGCAATAATGATGGCGTTGAGCTGATTCGTATTCAGCTTGACCAAGCCAAGTGGTAACAGGGTGCGCTGGTCCGCAACGGGGCGTGCTTTTGCTTAATGGGAGAAGGCCAGTATGAATAATGGCGACGTAAACCACGGTCGACGGCGCTTTCTAGTCGGCGCCACGTCCGTAATTGGTGGCGTCGGGGCTGTAGGGCTTGCAGTTCCTTTCGTGTCGTCCTGGCAGCCGAGTGCCAAGGCGGAGGCGGCAGGGGCACCCCGGCGCCTCAATATAACCAAGATTGAGGAAGGCGAGCGCGTCACTGTGGAGTGGCGCGGACAACCCGTCTGGGTGGTTCGCCGAACCCAGGAGATGCTTGACCAGCTTGATGGGATAGCCGATCGCCTCGAGGACCCGAATTCCGAAGAGGATCAGCAGCCCGGATACGTGTCTGGAACCTATCGGTCAGTGAAGCCGGAGTTCCTGGTGGTCGTCGGAATTTGTACCCATTTGGGGTGCTCGCCATCCTATCGTCCGGAACCCGGCTCGGAAGACTTGGGTGATGACTGGCCGGGCGGTTTCTTCTGTGCCTGCCATGGCTCCAAGTTTGATCTCGCAGGCCGTGTCTATACGGGTGTTCCCGCTCCCACAAACCTTGTTGTGCCGCCACACCGGTTTGAGGATGATGGTGAAACAATTGCAGTTGGTGTCGATCCGGAGGATGCAGCATGAGTGGACTGATTAAGTGGATCGACGACCGTCTGCCGATTGTTGACGCCTTCGAAAAGCACATGAGCAAGTACTACGCGCCGAAGAACTTCAATGTCTGGTATGTCTTCGGGGTTCTGTCGTTTGTGGTATTGGCCAACCAGCTCCTGACCGGGATCTGGCTGACCATGATGTACACGCCCACGGCCGAGGGCGCCTTCGCCTCCGTTGAGTACATCATGCGTGATGTCAACTACGGGTGGCTCCTGCGCTATATGCACTCCACCGGCGCTTCGATGTTCTTCCTGGTTGTCTACCTGCACATGTTCCGTGCGTTGATGTACGGGTCCTACCAGAAGCCCCGTGAGCTGATCTGGATCTTCGGCATGGCCATCTACCTGCTGCTTATGGCCGAAGCCTTCATGGGTTATGTTCTGCCCTGGGGTCAGATGTCCTACTGGGGTGCCCAGGTCATCATCAATCTGTTCAGTGCCATTCCGGGTATCGGTGAGGACCTGGCCATCTGGATTCGCGGTGACTACCTGATTTCCGGTGCCACCCTGAACCGCTTCTTTGCGCTCCATGTTGTCGCGTTGCCGCTGGTGCTGGTTGGGCTGGTGATCCTGCATATCCTGGCCCTGCACGAGGTTGGCTCCAACAACCCGGATGGCGTTGATATCAAGAAGAACAAGGATCAGAACGGCATTCCGAAGGACGGTATTCCGTTCCATCCCTACTACACCGTGCATGATCTGGTGCCGATCGCAGTCTTCCTCGCGGTGTTTGCAACGATCGTGTTCTTCTTCCCCGAAATGGGCGGTTATTTCCTGGAGAAACCGAACTTCCAGCAGGCGGACCCGCTACAGACACCGGATCACATTGCGCCGGTATGGTACTTCACCCCGTTCTACGCCATGTTGCGGGCGGTGACATTCAACCTCTTGGGTCTTTCCTCGCAGTTCTGGGGTGTAGTGGTCATGGGTGCCGCGGTTGCCATCCTGTTCGTACTCCCGTGGCTGGACCGCAGTCCGGTACGCTCCATCCGTTACAAGGGGATGCTGAGCCGCATTGCATTGACGGTCTTTGTGGTGTCCTTCGTGATGCTCGGCTACCTGGGGACCGTACCCACGACCGACATCAAGACACTGCTGGCGCAGCTTGGAACGCTGGGCTACTTCGGCTTCTTCATCCTGATGCCATTCTATACGCGGATGGAGTCGACTAAACCGGTTCCGGAGAGGGTGACAACCAAATGAAACAGATACTGACTGCATTGATTCTGGTTCTGGTGCCGGTCCTGGCGGTTGCAGCCGGCGGAGGTGGCCAGCTGGACAACATGGAGCCTGATCTTAGCGACAAGGCGTCACTGCAGCGTGGCGCCAAGATCTTCACCAATAACTGCATGGGGTGCCATTCCGCGCAATATGCCCGCTATAAGGGGGTTGCCGAGGACATCGGTATCCCGCAGGAGCTGTATGAAGAGAACCTCATTTTCACAAGTTCACGGTTCGCTCAGAAGATGAAGAACGCGATGCCCGGCGAGCAGGCGGAACAGTGGTTCGGGGTTGCTCCGCCGGACCTGACCCTGACAGCCAGGGTCAACGGTCCTGACTGGCTCTACTCCTATCTGCGTGGTTTCTACAAGGATGAGAGCCGCCCGCTTGGGGTCAACAACGTGGTTTTCGACAACGTGGGTATGCCGCATGTGATGGTCAACAAAGGTGGACTTTGCGCCGAGGAGCCACACATTGGCGCGGAACCTACGGTGGATCCAGCTACAGGTGAAACGGTTAATGGCGGGGTCTGTGATGACTGGGCCATTGAGGGGAGTATGGAACCCGAGGAGTTTGATCGGGCCATGTACGACCTCACCAACTTCCTGGTCTACCTGGGCGAGCCTGCGCTGATGGATCGGAAGCGGATTGGCGTGTATGTGCTTATCTTCATCGGTATCTTCTTCATCTTCGCGTATCTGTTGAATCGCGAATACTGGAAAGACATCCACTGACTAAATCCGTTATAATCCTGCCTCCCGTATGGCCCGGCATCGTTAATCGATAGCCGGGCCATGCGCTTGTAATCCCTTCGGACGACCGGCTATTTAGGGGTAAATCTATGGGTGTTGTGACCAAACGGTCATCAATGACATTTTTCTCGGATCCTCAGAGCCATTACAGCCATCGCGTGCGTATTGTGCTGGCTGAAAAAGGCGTGACTGTGGATGTGGTTAATGTCGACCCTTCCGATCCACCATCGGAACTCTCTGATCTGAATCCCTACAACGCCCTGCCAACCCTTGTTGACCGGGATCTCGTGCTTTATGAGCCCAATATCATCACGGAGTACCTGGATGAGCGCTTTCCGCATCCGCCACTGTTGCCTGTCTATCCGGTGGCGAGGGCGCAGAGCCGTCTTATGATGTGGCGTGTGGGGCGGGACTGGTGTGGTCTGGCGGACACGATTCTTGCCAACAAGCCTGGTTCGAAGGCAGCGGAATCGGCACGTAAGGAATTGCGAGAAAGCCTGATATCGGCGGCACCGCTATTCAATGAAGCGCCGTATTTCCTCAGTGAGGAATTCACGATTGTGGACTGCTGTGTGGGGCCATTGCTGTGGCGCCTGGGTAAGCTCGGGATTGAGCTGCCCGAGAATCGTGTTAAACCGCTGATGGACTACATGGAACGGCTTTTCGAACGGCGGAGTTTCAAGGCAAGCCTCTCCGAGAGTGAAGAGGAAATGCGCGATTGATGGGTTACAGAATGAGTACCCCAGGGAGTTATAACCGATGAAATCGAGTCGCCCCTATCTGATCCGCGCGCTGAATGAGTGGATACTGGATAACGGCACAACCCCGCATCTGGTTGTGGACGCGAGTCTCTCGGGTGTCCAGGTTCCCATGGATTACGTTGCAAACGGGCAGATTGTGCTCAATATCAGTTCCTCTGCAGTTAAGGGATTGCTTCTGGGGGATGAGGCTGTTGAGTTCAACGCCAGGTTCGGCGGCGTTCCGGTCAACGTCTATGTGCCGGTTTACGCGGTGATGGCCATTTACGCCCGCGAGAACGGCCAGGGCATGGTCTTCGGTCAGGAGCCCGGCAGCCCTGATCCGGAGGGTCCGGATGAGGGTTCTACTGAGGAGGCTCCCTCCGAGTTAGAAAGTGATAATCAGGAATCGGACAGGAAGAAACCGAACCTCAAGGTCGTGAAGTAACGCGATCAGGACTCCCCGAAAAGCATGGCCTCGACCTGGCTGCAGAGCGCATTGAGAATGATGATGATGAGTTCTGCAGCCTGTCCCGGAGACACATCCGGCAAAGCAAGTTCAATGTCATCATCGTAAAGCAGGGAATGGATGTCGGTTTCCTGCTGTCCTGTTATCGCAATCACCCGGATATGGCGATCATGCGCGGCCTGGAGTGCCTGCACCATGCTGGACTTATTGCCATCGTCGGTCATCAGTATCAGGGTATCGCCTTCCCGCCCAATTGCCTGAATCTGCCGCGAGAACGCTTCCTGTACCCGATTGGCCATTGCAATCGCGGAGAAGGTGGTCGCATCCCCGCCGATGTTGATTGCGGGAAGGGCGGGGCGCTCCGTTTCATAGTAGCCCAGCATGCAGCTGCAGAAATACTGCGCAAATGCGTTGGCCTTGCCGTTGCCGCAGGTCAGAACCTGGCTCTCGTTGAGCAGGGATTCCACGATGCACTCGGCCGCCGAGCTGATCACCGGGGCTACTGAGGTAGCTGCCTCTCCGATGCATTCCATATGAGCGGCGATGTGCTGATTGAATCGTGCTTCAGAGTCTGTCATGTCGTTGCGTCAAATGCGTTCCTGATCCATTGAAAGTGCTGTTGGTCGTTGCTCTCGAGGCTGACGGCGATCACGTCGAACCGGCAGAAGCAATCGTTAAGCCCGTTTCGGTGCAGGAAAAATCGGGCAGCCCGAATCAGCCGGCGTTTCTTGCGTGCGCCGATCGACTCGGCGCCGTCCACAAGTGCGCCACGCCGGCGGGCGCGAACTTCCACAAAGACCAGGCAGTCGCGATCCAGCGCGATGAGGTCAATCTCTCCAGCCCGGCAGGAGAAATTGGCCTCCCGGATGGTGAGTCCCTGTTCCTTGAGGTAGGCGGCCGCCGCCCGTTCTGCGTGAAATCCTAGTTCGCGTCGCCCCATCCCTGGTCTCCCGATTGTGCTTGCCGCCCCGGCCCCGTGCGGGTTTACTGATCCCGGTCCGTCAGCTCCGGGGAGGAATCATCAATTATTCTGGGTCGGCCCTTCTCAAACCGCGCCCAGATCTGATGGCGGCGGATCGCACCATTGGGTTGCATGTGCAGGGTGCCGGTCCGCCCTTTCATTCGATAGCCTTCCACCTGTTCCATTACGGGAAGTCGGCTCGCCAGATAGTAACTATCCACCCCAAGGGCAAACAGGCGGTCGTAGCGCTCGCCCAGCGATGGAAAGAGTTTGCCCAACTGGGGACGCAGCGTCTGTTCCGAATTGAGAACCCATGGAAGATCGGTGAACGCAATGCCGTCCAGGTCGCTGTCACGGGACGGATCCGGTGTTCCCCGGTAAAGCAATGAGGTCCCGTACACAGGAAGGTCTCCCCCGTAGTAAAACGCAAAAAGCGGGTTGAACTGGCGCGCCTGCTCCGGTGCTGCCAGCAGGACGATGGCATCGATATCCTGGCGGCGCCTGGGTTCATACTGCATGGTGGTACCCGTATCCCGCATGAGCTGGTTGGCTCTCTGTCGACTATTGTCGATAGAGAATCCATCTGCAACGACGCGGTTCAGATTTTCGCCCTCATCATAACGGACGGCCCGGATCATCCGTGCACCATCCGTTTCATGGGCCGACTCAAAGGCCTCGACCATGCGGCTTCCCCAGTCGCCGGCAGGCGCGAATACCAGGGCATTCCGATGGTCTTTGTCGTGAAGACGAGCTGCAATCTGGCGAACTTCGTCCTCGCTGGCGAGCCCGAATTGATAAAGCTGCTCGGGCATTGGGCCTTTGAAGGGCGCATAATTGAGCGCCAGGACAGGTATTGGCATTCGAGTCTGGTTGCTGAGGCTGGCGAGCGATTCCTTGCGCAGGGGGCCGACGACCAGGTCGGGGTCCGCTTCGAGCAGGTCGGCGTAGATGCGGCTGAATCCACCCTTGTTGGTGTCATGGATAGTCAACGCAATGGCTTTCTGCGGCTTAATACTCCCGAGGTCTTCGTAGAACGCCGCAAGAAACCCCTCCCGAACTGCTTTGCCCGGCCCGGAGAGCGAGCCACTCAAAGGCAGCGTCAGGGCGATTCGCTCTGGCCGTTGTTCGGGTAGTGTCGCGATTATGCTCAGTTCATCCGGCAGCGCGCGTGCGCCGGGGTGAGTATCCCAGTTCTGCTGCCACTGGCGAATGGCTTCAGCCCTGGGTTCAATGGCGAAGCGATCGGTTGCGCGCAGCGACAGGGCCAGTTCAAGCCAGCCTTGCGCGTTGGCATCGGATGCTCTGCTGGCGGCATTTCTGAGGCTGTCGTCGGGGAGGGGTTTCAGCGCCTTCCAGACCCGCTCGTTGTAGGGCTGCCACTCGGATTCATCAATAACAGCATACCCATTGATTAGAACCCGGAATGTTTTAAGCGGCTGGTCCGCAAGCTCATAGAGGCTGGCCAGATCCCGCACGGCGTGCTTACGTTCAGCACTGGGCAGGCGGGAAAGAAGATCAGGTGGGATGCGGCTGGCGAGCGCCTCGGCGTCCTCTCGGGAGCTCCTGCTTACAACATCCCGGGCCTTAAGCCACTCGTAAATCCTTTCCGCCGCCTGTCCGAGCTGTTCTGTCTGCACCGAATCCAGCAGCCGGCGAGCCGAAGGATGGTCACCTTCATTCTGTAGTCGTTTGGCAGCTTCGAGCTGATATTCTGCTCTGAGGCTGGCATTATTGGTGTCCCCTGCGGCCTGAAGCAGGCCCTGGATCGTCTGGAAATCCCCCGGAGCCGCCTCCGAGGGTGCGCCGGGATCAACCGCGCAGCCGGCGCTCAGTAGCAGGAACAGCACAACGATGAGAGCGGGAAGGTGTTTCATGGGCCTCTCGGCTTGTTGGGTTGAAATACGACGCCTCGCGGGCTGGGTCCGAACGCAGAATTCTAACAGGTAATGGCAGACAGGGCATGGCTGAGACAATGAAACCCGGGACACTTTATGTCGTTGCCACGCCCATCGGCAATCTTGGAGACATGAGCGTGCGCGGTGGCGAGCTGCTACGGGATGTGGATCGGATCCTGGCGGAGGATACGCGGCATACTGCCCGTTTGCTGGACCATCTCGGGCTGAGCACACCGATGACATCCCTGCATGAGCATAACGAGCAAAAACAGATTACGCGGGTTTTGGGCTGGCTCGCCCAGGGGCAGTCCCTGGCACTTGTCTCCGATGCGGGCACACCTCTTATTTCCGATCCGGGGTTTGAACTGGTGCGGGCCGCACGGGAGATGGGCGTTGCGGTAACAACGGCGCCTGGCGCCTGTGCGGTGACTGCGGCATTGAGCATCTCCGGGCTTCCTACGGACCGCTTTGTCTTTGAAGGGTTCCTGCCAGCCCGGCAGGCCCATCGTCGGCGTGAGTTGGAGCGGCTCAGGGACGAGGAGCGCACGCTTGTTTTCTATGAATCGCCACGACGGATTGTGGCTGCGCTTGCGGATATGGCCTCCATCTTTGGCGCAGCGCGTTCCGGCGTTGTCGTTAGGGAGCTGACAAAGACCTACGAGACAGTTTATGCGGGAACCCTGGGGGAGCTGGCTGAGCAGGCGGAAGCAGGAGGTATCACTGAGAAGGGCGAGTTTGTTGTGCTGGTGAGGGGGGCCGATAAGGCTGCTGCCGTGGAAGCGGCAATGGTCGATGCGGAGCGTTTGCTGGCACGACTGCTTCAAAGCCTCCCGGTGAAGGAGGCGGTTCGTATCACTGTGGATATGACTGGGGCCGCACGTAATCCGCTTTATGAGCGCGCCCTGGCCCTTCAGGGGAAAGACGGGTAGAGGCTGGCCCCTTGTATTGGGTGGGGCCAGCCATTATTCTGTGATTGAGTTCGCTATGCAGTCGCTGTTCCGCCATTGGCATCCACCCTCGTGGTGGTTTGAGCGTGGCGGGAGGGAGGAAAGTCCGGGCTCCACAGGGCAGAGTGCCAGGTAACGCCTGGGCGGCGTGAGCCGACGGAAAGTGCAGCAGAGAGTAAACCGCCTAAGCTGACTCAGGTCAGCCGGTAAGGGTGAAACGGTGCGGTAAGAGCGCACCGCGTGACTGGCAACAGTTCACGGCGATGGCAAACCCCACTCGGAGCAAGGCCAAATAGGAGTCCAGAGGTGTGGCCCGCATCGGACTCGGGTAGGCTGCTTGAGGTGCGCGGTGACGCGTATCCCAGAGGAATGACTGTGCGCGACAGAACCCGGCTTATCGGCGAACTCGTTTAAGGTTGAGCCCCGGAAACGGGGTTCGCCACCTTTCCTGGAAATAACCTTTCGCTTTTATTACGGCATTTTTATAACAAAAAAATCTTGACCTTCATGTTATTTCTTGAACCTGTGTGCAGTTTCTTGATCTTGCTCGAATTAAATATCCCTCTCTCCCTTCTTCTCTGATATCTGATCGCTAAATCCTTGTCTGAGCGGCAATTTTAATTGTTTCCGGTCGCTGGTCCTTCCTTGCATTGCCATGGGACTCTTCTTATAGTGTCGGCAAGTGGTAAAAAGTGGCATCAAGTGGTGTTTTGTGGTTTTCAAGTGGGGTGAGTGGCAGAAAGTGGTAGTGCCACCACAAATCGGGGTAGCGAATCGGTCATGACCAATTTTCTCGGTAGTCATGCGATCAATATGGACGCCAAGGGGCGCCTGGCGATTCCTGCCCGTGTGCGGGAAGACCTGGAAACCCTTTGTGATGGCCGTATTGTGTTGACTGCCCACACCGAAGAGCGTTGCCTCCTGGTCTATCCCGAACCCCAGTGGGAAGAAATCCTGCCGAAGGTTGAGGCGCTGCCCAGCATTAACAAGGCTGTTCGCCGCATGCAGCGACTGCTCATCGGGCATGCGACACCGCTGGAACTCGACGGCGCCGGGCGCATTCTTGTGCCACAGACGCTGCGCGATTATGCCGGTCTTGAGAAGAAGCTCTACCTGATCGGGCAGGGTCGGAAGCTCGAGCTCTGGAGCGAGGATCGCTGGCTGTCATGGCTTGAGGAAGATGATGGCGACGAGGAAATTCCCGATGAAATGAAGTCCCTGTCGCTTTAGCGCGGGGCACGGGAGAAGCGTGATGGTGCACGAATCAGTGTTACAGCAAGAAGCGGTTGAGGCGCTGGTCACGACGCCATCGGGGTACTACGTGGATGCCACCTTCGGGCGTGGCGGACACAGCCGTGCCCTGCTTTCCGCGCTGAATTCGGACGCACGGCTGCTGGTAATCGACCGCGATCCGGAAGCAATCCGTGTGGCCCGGGAGCTTGCCGAGGAGGATGAACGGGTATCCGTTGTTTATGCGCCCTTTGGCCAGCTTCGTGAGGCGCTGGCCTCTGTTGGGTGGGAGCAGGTGCACGGCATCCTGCTCGATCTGGGGGTTTCCTCACCCCAGCTTGATGAGCCTGAACGGGGCTTCAGTTTCCGCAACGACGGTCCCCTTGATATGAGGATGGATCCGGAATCCGGTGAGAGTGCCGCGCAGTGGCTTGACCGCGCAGAGGAGGGCGAAATCCGCCGTGTGCTCAAAGAGTACGGCGAGGAGCGCTTTGCCAAGCGTATCGCTCACAGCATTGTGGCGACACGTGCCGAAAAACCGCTGACCCGGACGGTCCAGCTCGCGGAATTGATCGACCAGGCCGTGCCCTTCAGGGATAAGCACAAGCATCCGGCGACACGCAGTTTTCAGGCAATCCGGATCCATATCAATGACGAGCTGCAGGAACTGGATTCAGTTCTGGAGCAGGCGGTGCAATCACTGGCACCCGGCGGCCGATTGGTGGTGATCAGCTTCCACTCGCTGGAAGATCGGCGCGTGAAGCGGTTTATGCGGGACCAGAGTCGAGGACCGACGATTCCGAAAGGCGTACCCGTGACGGCGGAGCAGGAGCAGTCACGGTTTCGGGTCGTGGGCAAGGCAACCCAGGCGACCGCCAGGGAGCGTGACGAAAACGTGCGTTCGCGCAGTGCGGTCATGCGGATTCTGGAGTGTCTTCACTGAGGGGGCGTCATGGGTGCGGTACGGATTGAGAGTGAAACAGGGAATCGGGCGCTGCGCTGGCGGATGGTGCTGGACAGTGCGACTCGCGTTTCCAGGCGAATTTTTCGCAATCTGTGGCGATCGGATGTCCTGATCACACTGGCGATGGTTGGGCTGCTGCTGGGCTCCGCGCTGGCCGTTGCCTACTCGTCCCATCTCAACCGATCGCTGTACAGCGATCTTGCCAGTCTCCAGAAGGAACGGGATGGCTACCAGAGACAGTGGACGCAGCTTCTGCTGGAACAGAGCGCACTGAGTGCGCACAGTCATGTTGAAAACCGGGCGGTCAGGGAACTGGATATGGAAGTCCCCTCCCGGGAAGACATAGTCGTTCTTCAAACGCAGTAAAACGGTAAGCCAGGTACAGGCCATGGCAGCAAAAGAACAACAATCAGCCGAAAAACGCCGTGCCCTGGGCTCATTGCAGGAGGCATGGCGGTACCTGGCCGTTACTGGGGTTGTTTTCCTGGTGGCGGGCCTGATCGGCGCGCGGCTGATTGAACTGCATGTGCTGGATCAGGAGTTTCTGCGCAGCCAGGGCGAGCAGCGAACGCTTCGTACCGAACCCATTGATGCCAATCGGGGTGTTATCCGTGATCGCAATGGCGAACCGCTTGCAGTAAGCACGCCGGTTGAAACGCTCTGGGCCAACCCATCCACGCTGTCGCCCGGGCATCCTCAACTTGGAGAGCTGGCCGGCCTGCTCGACAGGGATCCGGGGAAGCTCCGAAAGCGTCTGGCCGAAAATCAGGAGCGCCAATTCCTGTATCTGCGCCGTAAGGTGCAGCCATCGCTGGCAGAGCAGGTGCTGAACCTGGATATCCCTGGCATTCACAGCCGTCGTGAATATCGGCGCTATTACCCGGCGGGGGAAGTTGTCTCCCACGTGGTTGGTTTTACCGATATTGATGAAGCGGGACAGGAAGGTCTGGAGCTGTCCTTCGATCACTGGTTGGGTGGTGAGAACGGGAGCAAGCGGGTACTTCGGGACAACCGGGGCCGGACGGTGCGTGATATTGGCCTGGTCAAAGAAGCCAAGCCTGGTAACGACCTGCAGTTGAGCCTCGATCTAAGGCTCCAGTATCTGGCTTACCGCGAACTCAAGGCGGCCGTCGAAGCCCATGATGCTCGCGGCGGGACTATTGTGATGCTCGATACACGCAATGGCGAAATTCTGGCCATGGCCAATCAGCCGTCGTTCAACCCGAATGACCGCGATCAGTTTGATCCATCGCGCCTGAGGAATCGGGCTATTACCGATCTCTTTGAGCCAGGGTCCACGATCAAGCCGTTCTCGGCTGCCGCGGCGCTTGAGTCCGGTGATTTCCGCTCTGGAACCAAGGTCAATACCAGCCCGGGGTATCGGCGCATGGGAGATTACACCATTCGTGACAATCACGACTACGGAGAGCTCTCCCTTTCTGAAATCGTGACCTACTCAAGCAATGTGGGGATCAGCAAGGTTGCCTCGGCGCTATCCGGTGAACGCCTGCAGGATCTGTTCTATCGCGTGGGCTTTGGCCAGTCCACCGGCATCGGCTTTCCTGGGGAGGCGGTTGGCATCCTGCCAGCGAACGTGAACTGGCGTCCGGTTGAGGTCGCGGCATTGTCCTATGGCTACGGAATGAGCGTGAACGCGCTGCAGCTTGCCCAAGCCTACATGGTACTGGCGAACGGTGGAACGCATTACCCGGTGAGCCTGCTCACGAAGGATGAAGCGCCCCAGGGGCGGCGTGTCATGTCATCCGAAACCGCGGCCAAGGTTCGCAGGATGCTGGTGTCGGTGGTTGAAGAAGGCACCGGCACGCGGGCCAGCAGTGATATCTACAAGTTGGCCGGCAAAACAGGGACGGTCCACCTGGTGGGCGCGAACGGTTATGAAAAGGATCAGTACAAGGCGCTTTTTGCCGGAATGGGGCCAGCGGACGATCCAAGGATTGTCACGGTTGTGACGGTTGATGCGCCTTCCAGGAGCGAATATTACGGGGGAGAGGTGGCGGCGCCGGTGTTTGGCCGAGTCATGTCCGATGCGCTGCGGCTGCTCAACGTGGAGCCTTCCGGCAAGCCGGAGATGGTGGATGGTTCCGCGGCGCAGCAGGGAGGTCGGGGATGACGTCAGCCTGTCACAGCCTCAAGGGCCTGCTTCGCGACCTGGTCGATGTACCCTCGGTGCTGGATACATGGCTTTACGGATTGACTGCCGACAGTCGACGCGTACGGCCGGGTATGGCGTTTCTGGCATTTGCCGGGGGGGCGGCCGGTTCCTGGACGCATGTGCCCGATGCCGTAGCGCGTGGCGCTTCCGCGGTGCTTCTGGATTCCGACAGCACGCAGCAGGCCTATGAGTACGGCAACTCCGTTGTAGTCCCGGTACAGTCACTCCGCAGCCGCGCAGCCGAGCTTGCGGACCATTTCTATGATCACCCGTCGTCGCACCTGTCGGTGGTGGGCGTGACGGGCACCAACGGCAAGAGTTCGGTAACCACCTTTCTGGCGCAGCTGCTCAACCGTTGCGGCGTTCCGGCCGCGACCATCGGTACCCTGGGGTACGGGTTTGCTTCCGGGCTGGAGGAAGCCAGTCATACGACGCCGGATGTGGTCCGTGTTCATGAATTGCTCGCTCGCTTCCGTTCCGAAGGAGCCAGGGCCGTGGTGATGGAGGTTTCCTCCCATGCCCTGGATCAGGGACGGGTGAACCGGGTGCGTTTTGCCGGCGGGATTTTCACCAACCTCTCCAGTGAACACCTGGATTATCACGGAACCATGGAGCACTACGGCAGCACCAAAGCCCGGCTTTTCGAGGTCTTTGAACCGGAGTTTGCTGTGATCAATGTGGATGATGAATTCGGTGTTGAGCTCTCGGAACGCCTGAGCGCGGATGTGCGACTTCTGCGCTATGGCATGACCGCTCGTTCCCCTGAACTCTTCATTCATGAGCCGAAGGCGGGAGCCGCCGGCATGGAAGCCAGGGTTGATACGCCGCTGGGCAAGCTCGAATTGAATACCCGACTGATGGGCGCTTTCAACATCAGCAACATGACGGCGGCAGCGGGTGCATCGCTGGCGATGGGTATTCCTCTCGCTGACCTGCAGGCCGCAGCTTCCTCAGTCACGGCACCGCCTGGAAGGCTCGAAGCCTACCGGGATCACAGCGGCCTACGGATTGTTATTGATTATGCCCACACCGGGCATGCGTTGGAGATGGCGCTGACGGCATTACGGCCGCATGCCGAGGGTGCGATCTGGTGTGTCTTCGGATGTGGGGGCAATCGTGATAGGGCAAAACGCCCGGCAATGGGGGCCGTGGCGGAACGTCTCGCGGAGCGGGTAGTACTGACTGACGATAATCCGCGGGATGAGGATCCGGCGGAGATTGTTGAACAGATTCTGGCCGGCATGGACAGGCCGGACGATGTGCACGTTATTCATGACCGGCGCGAGGCCATTTCCACGGTTGTATCGCAAGCCGGCGGCCAGGATCTTGTCCTGATTGCCGGTAAGGGGCATGAGCGGGTTCAGGAACGGGCTGGTGAACGCCTCCCGTTCAGTGACGTGGACGTGGTCCGGGAACTTCTTGGTTACGAGGGGGATGCAGCATGATGCGTGCCATGTCCCTTGCCAGTGTAACGCCGCTGATCCAGGGCACATTGAAGGGTACGGATCTCTTCTTCAGCCGGGTCAGCATTGATACGCGGACTCTGGAACCGGGCGATCTCTATATTGCGCTGGCTGGAGAGCGGTTTGACGGCCACGATTTCATCCCGGATGCCGTGCGTGCCGGAGCCTGTGCGGTTATCGCCGAGCACCCCTGGGATCTGGAAGTACCGCTTATCCAGGTCGAGGACAGCCGCCGCGCACTGGGGCTTCTGGCCGCAGTCAATCGCGAGGCATTCGAGGGCCGCGTTGTAGCGGTAACCGGCAGTTCCGGAAAGACCACGACCCGGTCCATGCTGGCGACGGTATTCGCCGGTGCAGGCCCGGTTGTTGCCAGCCAGGGTAATCTGAACAACGAAATCGGGGCACCGCTGACCCTGTTCCGGCTATCACCGGGAGCGGATTTCGCGATCATTGAACTGGGCGCCAGCGGCCTCGGCGAGATCGCCTGGACTGGCAGCCTGACCGCTCCCGATGTCGGGATTATCACCAATGCCAGCGAAGCCCATCTGTCAGGCTTCGGAAGCCTGGAGAATATTGTCGTCGCCAAGGGCGAAATGATTGACGCCGTGGTACCGGGCGGAACCGTTGTGCTGAATCAGGATGACCCGGCCTTTGAGCGTTGGCGGGAGAGGGCGGGGAATCGCCGTGTGCTCAGTATCTCCGCCGAGGGCGACCGGAGTGCGGTCTTCCATGCCCATGACATACAGGAAGGCGCCGATGGGGTTGCGTTCCGGATGGAGTCGGGTGTGTGGGATCCGGTGCAGGTGCGTATCCCCTTGCCCGGCCGGCATAACGTGTCCAACGCCCTGTTAACGGCGGCGGCTGCGTACGCACAGGGCCTTGGTCCCGAGACGGTTGTTGCCGGCCTGGCGCAGATGACTTCCGTGGCTGGTCGTCTCGAGCCAATTGCGCTTCGACCGGACGTGACGGTCCTAAATGACAGTTACAACGCCAACCCGGCATCCATGAGTTCCGCATTGCAGACGCTTTCCCGCATGCCGGGTCGGCGTGTCGCCATGCTGGGCGACATGGCGGAGCTGGGCGATGAGGCCGAAGATCGGCATGAAGCCATCGGGGCGCGAGCCAGGGAACTGGGAATTGATCTTTTGATGGCCACGGGGAATTACGCCCGGGCCTATGGCCGTGGTTTTGGTCAACCGACCATGACCGCCGATTCACCCGAGATGCTGGCGGATGAACTCTGGGGCCTGCTGGATGGAGCAACCTCCATTCTCGTGAAGGGATCCCGGAGTGCCGGTATGGACCGTGCCGTTGCGCACCTCAGGAAAAGGAACGATAACGAATGCTTCTCTGGCTGACAGAATTTCTGGCCCAATACTTCGGCGGGTTTACGGTATTCCAGTACCTGACCCTGCGCGGCATCCTCGGGGTGCTGACAGCGCTGGTGCTCTCGCTGCTCATCGGCCCAGCCATGATCCGCCACCTGGCCCAGTACCAGATCGGCCAGGCGGTTCGGGATGATGGCCCTGAAACCCACCTCAGCAAGGCTGGAACCCCGACCATGGGCGGTGCCCTGATCCTGGTTTCGGTGGCTGTCAGCACACTGCTCTGGGCGGATCTCGCCAACCGTTATGTCTGGGTTGCGGTGGCTGTGACCCTGGCTTTTGGTGCCATTGGCTGGGTCGATGATTACCGCAAGGTTGTGGAACGCGACGCACGCGGGTTGCCAGCGCGCTGGAAATACCTCTGGCAGTCGCTGATCGGCGTGGCGGCAGCGGCCATTCTCTACTACAGCGCCAGCCTCCCTGAAGAGACGACCATGATCGTGCCGTTCTTCAAGGACGTTGGCCTCATGCTCGGACCAATCAGCTTTATTCTCCTGTCCTACTTCGTGGTGGTAGGCAGCAGCAACGCCGTGAACCTCACGGATGGTCTGGATGGACTGGCCATCATGCCGACCGTGATGGTCGCCGGTGCCCTTGGCATTTTTGCTTACGCCTCGGGGCACGCGAATTTCGCGGAATACCTCCAGATTCCGAACCTGCCGGGCACGGGTGAGTTGATCGTGTTCTGCGGCGCCATAGTCGGCGCTGGCCTGGGTTTCCTCTGGTTCAACACCTATCCCGCCCAGGTGTTCATGGGGGATGTGGGGGCCCTTGCGCTCGGCGCTGCGCTGGGCATCGTGGCCGTAATTGTCCGCCAGGAAATCGTGCTGTTCATCATGGGCGGCATCTTCGTTGTGGAAACCCTGTCGGTAATCATCCAGGTAGCCTCATTCCGTCTTACGGGGCGTCGTGTTTTCCGCATGGCGCCCCTGCATCATCACTTTGAGCTCAAGGGGTGGCCTGAACCGCGGGTGATTGTCCGGTTCTGGGTGATCACCGTCATTCTCGTACTGGTGGGTCTCGCGACCCTCAAGCTGAGGTAGGAAAAGCCGTATGGCACTGATTGCATCGGATCGTCGCACACTGATTGTAGGGCTGGGTGAAACCGGCCTTGCCTGCGTGCGTCACTGTCACGGCCTCGGGCGCTCTGTGTCCGTGGTGGACAGCCGCAATCAGCCCCCGGCGCTTTCACGCCTGGAGCAGGCGTTCCCGGAGGTGCCGGTTCAAACCGGCGCCTTTGATCCGGATTACTTCCGCGGCTTTGATGAACTGATTGTCAGCCCCGGCGTCAGCCTTGAGGAACCGGCCATTGTGGCCGCCGCAGAAGCGGGTGTGAGCATCTCCGGGGACATCAACCTGTTCCGGGAAGCGGCGAACGCACCGGTCGTTGCCATTACCGGCTCCAACGGCAAGAGCACGGTGACAACGCTGGTCGGGCTGATGGCGGCTGAAGCCGGCGTTAACGTGGCGGTTGGCGGTAACCTTGGAACGCCGGCCCTGGAACTCCTCTCCCCGGATGTCGAACTCTATGTCCTCGAGCTGTCGAGCTTCCAGTTGGAGGCAACCACAGACCTGCGGCCCGAGGTGGCAACGGTCCTCAATATCTCCGATGACCACATGGACCGCTACCCGGATCGGATGAGCTATTTCCGCGCCAAGCACCGGATCTTCCAGGGCGCGCGCCATGCAGTCATCAACCTTGACGACCCCCTCAGCCAGCCCCTGTTGAATGAGGGTATGGTGCCTCACTTCTTTGGCGCTCATCGGGTGGATCTGGACGTCTTCAGCACGCGGGAGGATGAAACCGGCCTCTGGCTTACCCATGGCCTGGACAACCTGATGCATGCCTCTGAGCTCCAGGTCGCCGGCGATCACAACATTGCCAATGCCCTCGCGGCGCTGGCCATCGGCCAGGCAGCTGGACTCCCCATGGAGCCCATGCTCGAGGCCGCGCGTCATTTCACGGGGCTGCCGCATCGTTCCCAGACAGTACGTGTTCATGAGGGGGTCGCCTGGATCAACGACTCCAAGGCCACCAACGTCGGTGCCACCCGTGCTGCGATCGAGAGCCTGGCGCCCCGCGAGGGTCGGATTGTGTTGATCGCCGGTGGCGATGGTAAGGGCGCTGACTTCAGCGAACTGCGCAGCGTGGTTTCCGGCAGGGTTCGGTGCCTGGTGGTGCTTGGCAGGGATGGCCAGCGTTTGATCGACGAGCTGGGCTCCGAGGTGGATGCCGTTAAGGCGGGCGATATGAATGAAGCGGTGAAAGCAGCCGCAGGCATCGCCCAGCCCGGTGACCGGGTGCTGCTGTCACCCGCCTGCTCGAGTCTGGACCAGTACACCAGCTACGAAGCACGCGGCGATGCCTTTATCCAGGCAGTGGAGGCGTTATGACGGCGGCTGCGGTGCAGTTTCAGGGAACCAGGGGACGGGAACTTCCGGTGCTGCTCTTGAGTGCAGGGCTGCTCCTTGTCGTCGGGCTGGTTCTGATCGCGTCCGCATCAATGGATGTGGCCGCGGACCATTATGGTAATTCCTTCCATTTTGTGATGCGCCAGATGATTTTCGCGGTCGCCGCCTGCCTGGCTGGAGTGGTGGTCGCCAATGTGCCCCTGGCCTGGTGGCTCAGGGGGGCATGGGTATGGCTTTTCACCGCGTTCGCGCTGTTGATCATTGTGCTGTCACCGCTGGGTATCACCGTAAACGGCAGTACCCGTTGGATATCGCTGGGCGTGGTCAATCTTCAGGTTTCGGAAATCGCCAAGTGGCTGCTGATCATCTACCTGGCGAGCTATGTGGTGCGTCGTCGCGCCGAGCTCATCGGTACCTGGATGGGCTTCCTGAAGCCGTTTCTGGTGTTGGCCGCGGCGGCACTGTTGCTGCTCATTCAGCCCGACTTTGGCGCCATCGTTGTGCTCATGACGGCAGCGCTGGGCATGATTTTTCTCAGTGGTGTGCGTCTCACCCGGTTCACACCGCTGATTCTCCTGTGCGCCATGCTTGGGGCCGTTCTCATCGTAACCCAGCCGTACCGCCTCAAGCGGGTGGTGGTGTACCTCGACCCCTGGAAGGATCAGTTCGATTCCGGCTATCAGCTGACGCAGTCCCTGATCGCGTTTGGGCGTGGGGAATGGCTCGGGGAAGGTCTGGGGAACTCCGTTCAGAAGCTCTTCTATCTCCCGGAGGCGCACACCGATTTCATCTATGCCATCGCTGCGGAAGAGTTTGGCCTGATGGGGGCGCTTCTCATTCTGCTGGCATTCACCGTATTGATCTGGATGGGGCTGCGTATTGCGCGCAAGGCGGAACAGGGCGGGCTGGAGTTTGGTGCCTGCCTGGCGTACGGCATGACACTGCTGATTGCGCTCCAGGCGTTTATCAATATGGCCGTCAATATCGGGCTCCTGCCTACCAAGGGACTGACACTGCCCCTCGTCAGCTACGGGGGATCCAGCCTGATCGTGACCTGTGTTTCGATTGGTGTCATCGCACGGGTGGAAATGGAACGCCAGGATCAGTTGGAACAGGGAGGAACAACCAATGGCGGGTAAGCGCTTTATGATCATGGCGGGTGGAACCGGCGGGCATGTTTTCCCCGCCCTTGCCACGGCACGCCACCTTCAGGCGATGGGCCATGAAGTGAGCTGGCTTGGTTCCCGTGGCGGCATGGAAGTCGACCTTATTGGCGGTACGGATATTCCGCTCTCGCTGATCGCGGTTTCCGGCCTGCGCGGCAAGGGTGGTCTGGCACGGGTACTGGCCCCGCTGAGACTGGCACGGGCGATTCTTCAGGCCTGGCAGGTGCTGCGGCGTGTGCAGCCGGATTGTGTTGTTGGAATGGGCGGCTTTGTTTCCGGGCCGGGCGGGCTGGTTGCCTGGTTGATGCGCCGGCCGCTGGTTATCCATGAACAGAACGCCATTGCCGGTATGACGAATCGCTGGCTGTCCCGTTTTGCACAGATCACGTTGGAGGCCTTTCCAGGTGCCTTCGGACCGGAGACCGTCACCCGTTGCACTGGCAACCCGGTCAGGCAGGACCTTCTGGATCTTCCCGATCCTTCACAGCGCATTGGTGTCGAGCAGCGGATGAGAATCCTGGTGCTCGGCGGAAGCCGGGGGGCGCAGGTTATCAATGAACGTGTTGCGGTGGCGATCGCCGCGCTGCCGGGGAGCAACCGTCCGTCGGTCGTCCATCAGTGTGGTCGTGATCATCTTGAGGCCACCCGGGAGGCCTATCGGTCCGCAGACGTTGAGGCGGAGGTGGTGCCGTTTATCGAGGATATGGCGCAGGCCTACAGGAACGCGGATCTCGTGATCTGTCGTGCGGGGGCGTTGACCCTTGCGGAACTCTGCGTGGTGGGTGTTGGCGCCATCCTGGTCCCATTCCCGTACGCTGTGGATGACCATCAGACAGCCAATGCCCGCCATCTGAGCGACAACGGTGCGGCAAGGCTGATTCCTCAACCGGAGTTTGAGGCGGCAAGTCTGGCGGCCCAGATCCAGGAATTGGATGAAGATCGGGGAGCACTGCTGCAAATGGCACAAACAGCTCGTTCGCTGGCGGTCCCCGACGCCACGCAACGGGTCGTGAATTACTGTGTGGAGGCTGCGCATGGCTGAGCGAAACGCCAAGCCCCTGGTTTACGAAGTCCCGGAAATGCGCCGGATTCGACGGATCCATTTCGTCGGTATCGGGGGAGCCGGTATGAGTGGTATTGCGGAAGTTCTGTATAACCAGGGCTATGAAGTCGTGGGCTCGGATATCCGCGACAGCGCCACCACGGAGCACCTCAGGGCGCTGGGAATTGCAGTTGCCATTGGGCATCGGCGTGAGAATGCCGAAGCCGCGGATGTGGTCGTGACATCCAGTGCTGTGGATGAGACCAACCCGGAGGTGGCCGCCGCGCGGGAGAACCGTATCCCCGTCGTTCCACGGGCTGAAATGCTCGCGGAGATCATGCGCTACCGCCATGGTATTGCGGTTGCCGGTACGCACGGAAAAACCACCACCACCAGCCTGATCGCCTCGATCCTGGGCGAAGCGGGGCTGGATCCGACCTTCGTGATTGGCGGCAAGCTCAACAGTGCCGGAACCAACGCTCAGCTGGGTGGGTCCCGATATCTGGTTGCCGAGGCTGACGAGAGCGATGCGTCCTTCCTGCACCTGACGCCGGTGGTCAGCGTGGTCACCAACATCGATGCGGACCACATGCACACCTACGGCGGTGATTTCGAGAAGCTCAAGCAGACGTTCGTGGAGTTCCTGCACAGCCTTCCCTTCTACGGGGTGGCGATCATGTGCTGTGACGACGAGCGGGTTCGGGAGGTGGCTTCGACGATTTCCCGGGCCGTTATCACCTACGGATTCAGTTCTGATGCCGATTATCGGGGCCATGATGTAACCACGGACGGAATGAGCACGCATTTCCGCGTCTCCCGCCCGGATAATCACAAGGATCTGGAGATCCGGCTTGCCATGCCCGGTCGGCACAATGTGCTTAATGCGCTGGCCGCCATTGCAGTGGCAACGGACGAGGGCGTCGAGGATGCGGATATCGTCAGCGCACTGAGTGGATTCTCTGGTGTTGGCCGCCGTTTCCAGGTTTATGGTGATTATCCGGTCAACGGTGGGGCTGTGACCCTGGTCGATGATTACGGGCACCACCCGACAGAGGTAGATGCGGTGATCAGTGGCATACGCGATGCCTGGCCCGACCGCCGCCTTGTAATGATCTATCAGCCGCACCGGTACAGCCGTACCAGCGACCTTTATGACGATTTTGTGCCCGTTCTCTCTGGTGTAGACGTGCTTTTGATGCTGGATGTGTATTCCGCCGGTGAGCACCCGATACCCGGGGCGGACAGCCGGAGCCTGTGCCGCAGTATCAGGCAGAGGGGCAAGCTTGACCCGGTTTTTGTCGAGGACCCCGCCGAGGTTGAGTCCCTGCTGGGTAATATCCTCCGGGACGGCGATCTGCTGATCACTCAGGGCGCGGGCGACATAGGCGGTCTGGCGGCACGTCTGGCCGCTAATGGCCTGACAGGAGGTGGTCATGAAACCTGAGGCCGATTACCGGGTTGATGCCACCGAAGCCAGGGCCTTCGGACGCGTTGCCGTACTGATGGGCGGTGATTCCGCAGAACGCAGCATTTCCCTGAAGAGCGGCACGGCCGTGGTCAATGCGCTTCAGCAGGCCGGTGTCGATGCCGAGGCCGTGGATGTCCAGGGCAAGGACCTGCTCCGCGTTGCTGCCGAAAACCGTTATGACCGCTGCTTTATAGCGCTTCATGGGCGTGGCGGGGAGGATGGTACCGCCCAGGCGATCCTGGACCAGGCCGGCATCCCCTACACGGGCAGTGGCGTGCTGGCCTCGGCGCTGGCCATGGATAAGCTGCGCACCAAGTACGTCTTTGCGGGCGCCGGCCTGCCAACACCAGCGTTCCGGATGATGACCGATGCCTCACAGGCTGAAGCCATCCTTGCATCACTCAGGTCACCCCTTGGCGTCAAGCCGGCCCGGGAAGGTTCCAGTATCGGGATCTACAAGGTTACCGATGCGGCTGAGCTGCGCGATGCCTATCAAAAGGCCTGTGAGCACGACCCGCTGGTGCTGGTCGAGGAATGGGTATCCGGCGGGGAGTATACGGTCAGTATCCTGGGCGATGACACCCTTCCGGTGATTGGTCTGTCTACCGAACATACCTTTTACGATTTCGAGGCCAAGTACCTTTCGGATGACACGAATTATCTGCTCCCGAGCGGGCTTTCCTCCGCGGAGGAAGACTATCTAAAGGAACTCTCGCTGGAGGCATTCAGGGTCCTGGATGCGCGCCACTGGGGCCGTGTTGACATCATGCAGGACGCGGATGGTGGTTTCTGGCTTCTCGAGGTGAACACCATACCGGGGATGACCGATCACAGCCTGGTGCCGATGGCGGCCGAGGCTGTGGGCATTGGCTTCCAGGAGCTGGCGGTGCGGATACTGCGCGAGTCACTGGAGGTGCCGTCATGATGCGGTTGCCCTTCATCCCCGTCCCGTCAGTGCGTGATACACGCACTGCCAATAGGCGAACCCGTGGTGCCAGCCGGCGGCACGCGGATCCGTCCGCTCCGGCCCTGGCACTCCGGATGCTCGGCGCTGGGCTGGTCCGGGTGCCCTGGCGCCAGGTTTGTCTGGGCGTTGTCGTGGCAGCGGCGGCAGGGATGATGCCCTGGGCCCTGGCGCAGGGCATCAGCATGCTGGACCGCGACTTCAATGATCTGCGGGTATTGAACGATCCGCAGCACATGACACCGCAAGCGCTACAGAATCATCTCGAGCCCCTGTTTGGCGCGAGTTATTTTGCGACGGATCTTTCCCGGGTGAAGTCCCGGGTGGAGATGCTGCCCTGGGTTCGCAGCGCAGCGGTTCGCCGCGAGTGGCCGGGGACTTTGACGGTTAGCGTGCTTGAGCACGAGCCGGTGGCGCATTGGAATGGTGAGTCTCTGGTCAGCCAGAAGGGGGTTGTCTTTTCGCCCGCCAAGGCTTCCCTCGAGGGACTTCCCGGCCTGCACGGCCCCACGGGGAAAGCCGGGGAAGTGCTCGAACGGGCGCGGGCGTTTTCCGAAGGGCTCGAGTCCGTGGGTCTCGGGCTCGAGTCACTGCGTCTGGAGGCCCGGGGCGCCTGGACGCTTCTGTTGAGTAACGGGATACGCGTATCGCTTGGTCGTGACCGGGTGGATGAGCGGTTCCAGCGGTTCATGACGGTTTACGAATCCCGGCTGGCGCCGATCGCCGCCAGCATCAACGGGGTGGATGCGCGCTATGGCAACGGTGTTGCCGTGCGCTGGAGAGATTCTTGATAAACAGGGTTCAGTCAATGTCAGCGGCAGACACAGAGAACATGATCGTCGGGCTCGATATCGGTACGTCGAAGATAGTCGCCCTTGTCGGTAAACAGAACCCCGATGGCTCCATCGAGGTCGCCGGCATCGGCTCCCATCCATCACGGGGGCTGAAACGGGGTGTCGTCGTCAATATCGAAACCACGGTACAGGCGATCCAGCGTGCTGTTGAAGAGGCGGAGCTCATGGCGGGCTGCCGCATTCATTCGGTCTACGCCGGCATCGCGGGAAGCCATATCCGCAGCATGAACTCCCACGGCATCGTCGCGATCCGGGACCGGGAGGTTACGCAGGCGGATATGGACCGGGTTATTGATGCCGCCCAGGCCGTGGCCATCCCTGCAGACCAGAAGATTCTCCATATCCTCCCGCAGGAATTCGTGATCGACAACCAGGAAGGCATCAAGGAGCCCCTGGGCATGTCGGGTGTTCGGCTGGAAGCCAAGGTTCACCTGGTGACCTGTGCGGTGAATGCGGTCCAGAACATCGACAAGTGTGTCCGTCGCTGCGGGCTGGAAGTGGATGACATCATCCTTGAGCAGCTCGCCTCCAGCTATTCCGTGCTCACCGACGATGAGAAAGAGCTCGGCGTCTGCATGGTCGACATTGGCGGCGGCACCACGGATATCGCGATTTTCACGGGCGGTGCCATCCGTCATACCGCCGTCATCCCGATCGCGGGGGACCAGGTGACCAATGACATCGCCATGGCGCTGCGAACCCCCACCCAGAACGCCGAAGAGATCAAGACCCGTTATGCCTGCGCCCTGACCCAGCTTGCCGGTGCTGACGAAACCATCAAGGTACCCGGCGTGGGCGATCGCGCCCCCCGGGATCTTTCCCGAGCGGCACTGGCCGAGGTGGTCGAGCCCCGCTATGAAGAGCTCTTTGCGCTGGTGCAGTCGGAACTGCGCCGCAGTGGCTTCGAGGATCTCATTCCGGCGGGCATCGTGCTGACCGGAGGCTCGTCGATGATGGAAGGGGTCGTTGAGCTGGCTGAGGAAATTTTCCATGCCCCGGTCAGGCTCGCTTCACCGACTGGTATTACGGGTATGAGTGATGTGGTGAGCAACCCGGTCTACGCCACGGGCGCGGGCCTGCTGATGTATGGCTTCAAACAGATTGAGCTGGGGCAGGGGCGCGAGTCCCGTCCGGCTTCCGAGAATACGCTCCTGGCACGAATCAAGAACTGGTTCACCGGGAATTTCTGAAACAACGAGTTTCTCAATACGAGAAAAATTGCGGCTGCGGGCCGCTCTAAACCGAAGGAGAAGGGAAAATGTTCGAACTTGTAGACAACGTCGAGCAGAGCGCGGTCATCAAAGTGGTCGGTGTTGGCGGCGGTGGGGGTAACGCCGTGCGTCACATGCTGTCCAGTGACATTGAGGGAGTGGAATTCCTGTGTGCGAACACGGATGCCCAAGCTCTCAAAGATCTGGATAACAAGTCACTGATCCAGCTTGGTGGCAACATCACGAAAGGTCTGGGCGCCGGTGCCAATCCGGAAATCGGCCGCCAGTCCGCCATGGAGGACCGGGATCGCATCGCGGATGCGCTCAAGGGCGCCGACATGGTCTTTATCACGGCCGGCATGGGCGGCGGTACCGGCACTGGCGCGGCCCCCATTGTTGCAGAGGTAGCCCGTGAAATGGGTATCCTGACGGTTGCCGTCGTAACCAAGCCGTTCAGCTTTGAGGGCGGCAAGCGCATGAAGGTGGCTGATGCCGGTCTCAGGGCACTCGAGGAGAGTGTTGATTCGCTCATTACTATCCCCAATGAGCGCCTGTTGACGGTCATGGGCAAGAACACGAGCCTGCTTGATGCGTTTGCCTCGGCAAATGATGTCCTCCTGGGGGCTGTTCAGGGTATTGCGGACCTGATTACCCGTAACGGCATGATCAACGTGGATTTCGCCGACGTTAAGACGGTCATGTCCGAAATGGGTAATGCCATGATGGGGACAGCCCGCGCCACCGGCGAAGAAAGGGCGCGCGAGGCGGCCGAGGGTGCGATCCGCAGTCCGCTGCTGGATGAGATCAACCTGCAGGGCGCTCGCGGAATCCTGGTGAACATCACCGCCGGCATGGACCTGAACCTGGGTGAATTTACCGAGGTGGGTGACATCGTGCGGGAGTTTGCCTCCGAGTCCGCCACGGTCGTCGTGGGGACTGTGATTGATCCAGAGATGGAAAATGAACTCAAGGTTACCGTTGTGGCTACGGGATTGAATGCAGAAACGGAAGCCCCTACCAAGGTGGTCGACAATACCCGGAACCTGGATGGCAAGACGGACTATAACCAACTGGACCGTCCTGCCGTGCTGCGTCGTCGCGCTGCCACCAGCAATGGCAATGCAGCCGTGGACCAGCAGAGTCAGGGTGAATCGGATGCCAGTGTGGACTACCTTGATATTCCGGCGTTTCTGCGCCGCCAGGCGGACTGACGCGCTGTTACAAAAACGGGACAAAAAGCCTGTAATTCAGGCCAGCGTTTCGGTTTACCGTGGTCTGTACAAATGGCGCTCAAGGGCGGCATCTGATACAGTACGTGCAAAATTCCGGCGACACTGTACGCCGATACTATGACGGAACGATGAACCCATGATTAGACAGCGCACCTTGAAAAATACTATTCGGGCCACCGGCGTAGGGCTCCACTCCGGTGAAAAGGTATTCCTGACCCTGAAGCCGGCACCGGTGAATACCGGCGTCGTTTTCCGGCGGGTGGATCTGGACCCGGTGGTGGAAGTAGAGGCCAGGGCGGAATACGTGGGCGAGACGATGCTATCCACCACATTGGTCAAGGACGGGGTCCGGGTTGCCACTGTGGAGCACCTGATGTCCGCGATGGCCGGGTTGGGGCTGGATAACTGCTACGTGGAGCTCAGTGCGGCCGAGGTGCCCATTATGGATGGCAGTGCCGGCCCCTTTGTCTTCCTGCTGCAGTCCGCCGGTATTGCGGAGCAGGATGCGGCCAAGCGCTTTACCCGTATCAAGCGGCCAATAACGGTCGAGGAGGAGGGCAAGTGGGCAACCTTCACGCCCTTCGAAGGCTTCAAGGTAAGCTTTACGATCGAGTTCAATCATCCCGTCTTTGAGGGGCGTTCACAGAATGCCACCGTGGATTTTTCGAGCACCTCCTTCGTCAAGGAGGTGAGTCGTGCGCGAACCTTTGGTTTCATGCGCGATATTGAAGCCCTGCGCTCCATGAACCTGGCGCTGGGCGGCAGCGTTGACAACGCCATCGTCGTGGACGATTACCGGATCCTGAACGAGGACGGGTTGCGCTACGATGATGAGTTTGTGCGCCATAAGATGCTTGACGCCATCGGCGACCTGTATCTGATGGGCTCGAGCCTGATCGGCGAGTTCCGTGGCTTCAAGTCGGGCCACGATCTCAACAACAAGCTGTTGCGGAAGTTGATTGCGGAAGAGGATGCCTGGGAAGTAGTGACCTTTGACGACGAGGCCAAGGCCCCGATTTCCTACTTCAAGCCCTCGCTCGCAGCGACGGGCTGAAATACTGCGTTACCGGGCGTGAGAGGAAAGCCTGAGCAGTACATTCCTCAACGCCTCATCTTCGGTATGCTCGGCCTCTTCCCTGAGGAGGCGGGCATTGTCCTCGCTCAATCGGGGCGGTGGTGCCGGCCGTCGTGACGCCGGCGAAAACCAGGGCTGAACCCGTATGCGAATGCGCCAGACCTGGGCAAAGCGTTCATCCTCCCTCAATGCCCGCAGCATGGCCCGTTGCTGAAATCGAACCTGACTGGCACGCGTACTGTCGGGGACAAGAATCGTCATTTCACCGTTGCTGCAGCCCGCAAACCGGCAGCATCCCGCCAGTGCGGGTGGCAGTGCCTTCATGACGATTGACTCGAGCCACTGGTGCTGGTCCGCGCGATTGAGAAGGCTTTCCAGGGGGCCCTTGGGCGCGTCCTGGAAGGGATTGGTCGGACGATTCTCTCGCGACATTCTGAAAACGCTCGCAACCTGTGCTTTAGCACTATTAGGGATCAGTTACATTACTAAATAGAGTATGCGGTGGGACGTGTCTATACTCAAGAGACTATTAACAACAGTCAATGCGCCGGATGACCATGATAGAGGCGCAACAAAGGATTCAGGTGGGTCTATGAATATTCTGTTGGTAGGGCGCCATCATGGCAGGGCCAGGATGCTGGTCCCAGGAAAACAGGCTGTATGTGCGGTTGTAATCGCTTTGGCCGGTGCCGTCGGCGGCGCTGCCTGGGGTGGTTACCAGCTTGCCCTGCTGCAGGTTGCTGAAGGGGATGCCGAGACCAAGAGCCATCTGGTCAACCGTTGGCGTACCCGGCTCGTGGAAACCCGGGAAAGGCTTGCCGATGTTGAAGAGCGCGCCGAGCATGAGATTGATGCGTTGACGCAACGCCTTGGAGAACTTCAGGCACGGGCACTGCGGGTTGATGCGCTCGGCCAGAATCTTGTTGCGGCGGCAGACATGGGCGACCAGGAATTTAATTTCGATTCCTCGCCCGCCATGGGTGGGCCGGAAGCTGAACTGTCCGATGAAAGCCAGAGCGTGGCGGATCTTGAGGGTCAGATTGATGCGCTGGACAGTCGCCTCCGGTCACGTGAAAAACAGCTTGCCGTTCTTGACCGGTTGATTGCCAATCGTGAAATTAATAGCCAGAGGGAGCTGGACGGTCGCCCGGTGAGCTGGGGCTGGACTTCATCGCCTTATGGCTACCGGACTGACCCGTTCACGGGGCGTCGGGCCTGGCATACCGGGGTTGATGTTGCGGGTCGTGATGGTGGGGATGTGGTTGCGGTTGGCGCCGGCGTTGTAACCGAGGCCAGACAGAAGGGTGGCTATGGTTATTTCGTCGAGGTCGATCATGGTGACGGACTTCAGACGCGCTATGCCCACGCCAAGGAGCTTCTGGTGGGCAAGGGCGACATTGTGGAAAAGGGCCAGAAGATTGCCGTGATGGGCTCCACCGGCCGTTCCACCGGCCCCCATGTGCATTTTGAAGTGGTCAGGAACGGAAACCGCCAGGACCCCAAAGACTTCATGTAGCCGTACGGGCCCTCCGGGCCCTGCGCTTCCCCTCCCCTCTCGCAGGCTCCCTGTCTGCAGTCGCTTTTATCCGCCGCTCAATTAGCGTTAGAATGCTGTGCTTCAAAGTGTCCCGGATATGCCGAGAGACGAATCCGCCCTGCCGGACTCCGGCGTCTGTTATCCGGCGCAGGGCTTCCATGGAAATGAATGGCTTATTATGTTTGCACAGCTGGCAACGCGCTTATTCGGTAGCAAAAATGCCCGTGATATCAAACGGATGCAAAAACTGGTCGACAAGGTTAACCAGTTTGACTCGGAACTGTCACAGCTCTCGGACGAGGCGTTGCAGGGCAAGACAGCAGCGCTGAAGGAAAAGCTCGCCAACGGTGCCGAACTGGATGACCTGCTGCCGGAAGCCTTTGCGGTTGTACGCGAGGCCAGCGACCGGGTACTGGGAATGCGCCACTTCGACGTGCAGCTGATCGGCGGTATTACGCTGCATGAAGGGCATATTGCCGAGATGCGCACGGGTGAGGGCAAGACTCTGGTGGCAACCCTCGCCATCTATCTGAACGCGCTCACGGGCAAGGGGACGCACCTCGTCACCGTGAACGACTACCTGGCCAGCCGTGACGCAGCCTGGATGGGTAAACTCTACAAATTCCTCGGACTCAACGTGGGGGTCATCTATTCCGGTCAGCCTTCGGACGAGAAGCGCGAGGCCTATGCCGCGGACATCACCTACGGAACCAACAACGAGTTCGGTTTCGATTACCTGCGCGACAACATGGCCTTCAGTATCGAGGACAAGGTCCAGCGTGGGTTGCACTTCGCCATTGTCGACGAAGTGGACTCCATCCTGATTGACGAAGCACGGACACCGCTGGTCATCTCCGGTGCCGCTGAGAGCAATGTCGACATCTACAACAGCATCGATCGCCTGATCCCCCAGCTTGAGAAGTCGTCACCGGATTCCGAGGAAGAGCCGGACGGGGACTTCACCATCGACGAGAAATCCCGGTCGGTGGAGCTGACGGAGCAGGGCCATGAGAAGGTCGAGCAGCTTCTGCGTGAGGCCGGGCTTCTTGATGAGGACTCGAGCCTCTATTCGGCCGCCAACCTGTCGCTGCTCCACCACGTGCACTCCGGTCTGCGTGCGCATCACCTGTTCCACCGCAATGTGGACTACATTATCCAGGACGGTGATGTGGTCATCGTGGATGAGCACACCGGTCGCACCATGCCCGGTCGCCGCTGGAGCGAAGGGCTTCACCAGGCGGTGGAGGCCAAGGAAGGGGTCGAGATCAAGGCCGAGAGCCAGACCCTGGCCTCAACCACCTTCCAGAATTTCTTCCGGATCTACGACAAGCTTGCGGGTATGACCGGTACGGCGGATACCGAAGCCTTTGAATTCCGCCAGATCTATGGCCTGGACGTCGTCTGCATTCCCACCAACAAGCCGGTGAACCGGACGGACTACAACGATCTGATCTACCTGACCCAGGAAGAGAAATACCAGGCCATCATTGATGAGATCCGCGATGAGGTCGCCTCGGGACGTCCAGTGCTTGTGGGTACGGCCTCCATCGATACCTCAGAGGTTATGTCGCGGCTGCTCAAGGAAGGGGACATTCCCCATAACGTGCTCAATGCCAAACAGCATGAAAAAGAAGCCCATGTCATTGCCCAGGCCGGTAAGCCGGGCACTGTGACCATCGCCACCAACATGGCGGGCCGGGGTACGGATATCGTGCTTGGCGGCAACCTGGACGCCGAGCTGGCGGATCTGGAGAACGCTACCGAAGAGCAGAAAGAGGCCCTGCGCGCCGACTGGCATAAGCGCCATGACGCCGTGGTCGAGGCGGGCGGTCTGCACATCATTGGTACTGAGCGCCATGAATCGCGGCGTATCGACAATCAGCTCCGTGGGCGTGCCGGCCGTCAGGGCGACCCGGGCTCCTCCCGTTTCTTCCTGTCCCTGGAAGACGACCTGATGCGCATCTTCGCCCCGGACCGGGTCAAGAACCTCATGCAGGCGCTGGGCATGCAGAAGGGCGAGGCCATTGAGCATCGCATGGTGACCAACTCCATCGAGAAGGCGCAGCGCAAGGTTGAGGGCCGTAACTTCGACATGCGCAAGCAGCTTCTCGAATATGACGATGTGGCCAACGACCAGCGCCGCGTGGTCTATGAGCAGCGTAACGAAGTGATGGCTTCCGAGGACATCTCGGACATCATCGGCCAGATCCGTGAGGACGTTGTCGATTCCGCCATCAGCCAGTATATTCCGCCCCAGAGCATACCCGAGCAGTGGGACGTGCCCGGCCTTGAAAAGCACCTCGAGTCGGAACTCGGTCTCAAACTGCCGGTCCAGGACTGGCTCGAGGAAGAGGGGATGTACGAGGAGAAGCTCAGGGAGCGGATCCTGGAGGAGCACATCAACACCTATCAGGAGAAGGAAGCCATCGTCGGCGCTGCCACGATGCGACGCTTCGAGAAGCAGATCTTCCTGCAGACCCTCGATACGCTCTGGAAAGAACACCTGTCCAACATGGATCACCTGCGTCGCGGCATCCACCTGCGTGGCTATGCCCAGCGTAACCCCAAGCAGGAATACAAGCGTGAGGCGTTCAACCTCTTCCAGAACATGCTGGAATCCATCAAGTTCGACGTGGTCCGGGTGCTCTCCCATGTGCGTGTGCAGCGCCAGGAAGAACTTGAAGAACTGGAGCGCCAGCGTCGCGAGGAGCTTGAGAGGGAGCTGGCTTCGGCCCAGACCAAGCATGAATCCCAGCCCCAGGGTGCGACGGCTCGGGATGATGAAGGTGGTGACGAGCGGCAGAGGGAAGATCAGGGTGGCGTTGGCCAGCAGCCCTTCGTGCGTGACGGCCGCAAGGTTGGGCGCAATGAACCCTGCTACTGTGGTTCCGGTAAGAAGTTCAAACACTGCCATGGCAAGGTCGAGTAAGTCCCATGGCCGTGAATCCGCTACCGCTTCCCGATTTCGAGGTCATTGATGGTATCCGGCTCGGCGTTGCCCGGGCGGGCATCAAGTCTCCGGACCGGGATGACCTGGTGGTGATGGAAATCGCCGAGGGTTCGGAAACGGCGGCGGTCTTCACCCGCAACGCCTTTCGTGCGGCGCCGGTGATCCTGGCTGAGCGCTTATTGGCCAACAACCGGCCACGTTACCTGCTGATCAACACGGGCAATGCCAATGCCGGTACCGGCCAACAGGGCATGGCGGACGCGGAAAGCTGCTGCCGCGCGCTGTCCGATGCTGGTGGTGCGCAGCCCGATCAAGTGCTTCCTTTCTCCACCGGGGTTATCGGCGAGCCACTTCCGGTGGAACGGATCAACAGTGCCATTCCCGAGGCGCTGTCGGCGCTGACGCCATCGGGATGGCAGCGGGCTGCTTCTGCCATAATGACCACGGATACGCTGCCCAAGGGTGCTACAAGAAAACTGTTCATCGACGGCGAGCCCGTAAGCATCTCCGGTATCAGCAAGGGTGCCGGGATGATCCGCCCCAATATGGCCACCATGCTTGCCTTCATGGCTACGGACGCCGCTATTCCCCGGGATCAGTTCCAGTCCCTGGTGGCCGAGGCAGCGGAAGCAAGCTTCAACCGGATTACTGTTGACGGCGATACCTCCACCAATGATGCCTGTGTGGGCGTCGCGACGGGCCACAGTCGGGGGCAGGTCCTGAATGGTAAGGGCGAAGTCGTTCCGGCACTGCGCGACGCTATTCATGATGTGTTCCGTGAACTGGCCCAGGCGATTGTGCGTGACGCCGAGGGCGCCACGCGATTTGTCACTGTCAGCGTTGAGCGCGCGCGAACGGAATCGGAAGCCCTGAAGGTCGCCTTCGCCGTGGCGGAGTCGCCGCTCGTCAAGACAGCCCTTTACGCCGCCGACCCCAACTGGGGCCGAATACTGGCGGCTGTAGGCCGCGCCGGTCTCGAGGACCTGGATGTCAGCCGGGTTGATGTTTTCCTGGATGACGTCTGTATCGTGGAAAGCGGCGGACGCTCACCCACCTATACTGAAGCCGCCGGCCAGGCGGTAATGGATGGCGCCGAGCCCAGTATCCGTATTGTGCTCGGGCGCGGTCAGGCCGCCGAACGGGTCTGGACCTGTGACTTTTCCCACGAGTACGTCACCATCAACGCGGAGTACCGGACCTGAGTCATGGCCTGGGTGCATGTGGCGCTGGGGGTTGTGCTGGAAACCGGTTCGGGCGGAAGGAGTGTCCTGGTGGCTCAGCGTTCGGCTGAGCAGCATCAGGGCGGCCTTCTTGAGTTTCCCGGCGGCAAGGTGGATGCAGAGGAAACGCCTCGACAAGGGCTGTGCCGGGAACTGAGGGAAGAGGTCGGAATATCGGTCGATCCGGATGTCCCGGAATTCCTGATGTGTGTTGAGCACGATTACGGCGACCGCCGGGTACGGCTCGATGTTTTCACCATTACCCACTACTCCGGAAGTCCTGCCGGTCGTGAAGGCCAGGTTCTGGGTTGGCGGGAACTGGAAGGCCTGGAGGCCCGGGAATTTCCCGCTGCCAACCGCGTGATCCTCCAGGCGCTCCAGCAACCCGATTTCATCCTGATTACGGGTGACGAGCCGGCGCTGACGGACCTTTCACCATCCACGGTTCGGGATTGGCTGATCGGGTGGAGGGGCAGCGACTGTATCCTGCGGGAGCCCGGCCGATCCGCGATTGACTATCGGCGTGATTTCGACGTTTTGAACCAGGCAGCCGCTGAGGCGAATGTCCGCGTTCTGGTCCATGGTGGCCCCGAGGTTCTGGAACAGTGCCCCGAGGCTTCCGGCCTCCACCTGCCATACTCAGTCGCGGCCCGTTATTCCGCCCGTCCGGTATCGAAGGCCCATCGTCTGGGGGTATCCTGCCACGATGAAGAGGCGCTGAAGCATGCTGAGCGCCTGGGCGCGGACTACGCGTTCCTGTCGCCCGTGCGCGTGACGCGGACCCATCCGGACCGACCGGCAATTGGCTGGGAGCGCTTCCGGGCGATGACGGAATCGGTATCCTTGCCGGTCTATGGTCTGGGCGGACTGGGTCCGGGTGATCTGGAAGCAGTACGGACCCGGGGCGGCTGCGGTGTTGCCGGTATTCGTTTCTGGTGGGACACCAAGGGAGAATTCTCATGAGTAAACTGAGCCACGTGGATGAATCTGGCGCCGCCAACATGGTGGATGTGGGTGATAAGCCCGTTACCCAGCGCGAGGCCAGGGCCGCCGGCACCATCCGGATGGCGCCGGAAACCCTGGACATGATCCTGGCCGGTGAGCACCCCAAGGGGGATGTGCTCGCCACTGCCCGTATCGCGGGGATCATGGCGGCCAAGAAAACCCATGAGCTGATCCCGCTCTGTCATTCCCTTAACCTGTCCTCGGTGAAGGTATGGCTGACGCCGCGACCAGATCGGGACGGTATTGATATCGAGAGCCGCTGCCGTCTCTCCGCCAACACCGGTGTGGAAATGGAGGCCCTCACGGCGGTCTCTGTAGCGGCGCTCACGCTCTATGACATGTGCAAGGCGGTGGATCGCGGCATGGTGATCGACAACACCCGTCTTCTGGAAAAACAGGGCGGTCGCTCTGGGCACTGGCAATCGCCGGAGGCTCAATAGTCTCCGCGTATTCAGCGGCTGAGCGCCTTCTGTTACACTTGCATCCCTTTAATCTCTGAGAGGTCGGTCCCTTGGTCGTTCGCTTTATCGAAAGCTGTCGCCTGCCCACGCCCTTTGGCGTTTTCGATATGCATGGCTTTGAGGAAATCAGTACCGGTCAGGAGCATGTTGCCCTGAGTCTGGGTGATGTTGCCGACGGTGAGCCGGTACTGGCGCGGACCCACTCCGAATGTCTTACCGGGGATGCCCTCTACAGCATGCGCTGTGATTGCGGCTATCAGCTTGAGGAAGCCCTTCGCAGTATTGCCATTGAGGGCCGCGGGCTCCTGCTTTACCTGCGTCAGGAGGGGCGTGGTATTGGCCTTCTCAACAAGATCCGGGCCTATAAGCTCCAGGATGAGGGTGCGGATACCGTTGAAGCCAATGAACGCCTGGGGTTCGCCGCGGACCTGCGTGACTACAGCATGTGCCTGGATATGCTGGCCCATCTGGGGATCGCAAAGCTGCGGCTGATGACGAACAATCCGCGCAAGGTGGATGCGCTCAGGGAGCTCGGCATCGAGGTGGTGGAACGGGTGCCGCTCCAGGTGGGGCGCAACCCGCACAATGAAACCTATCTGGATACCAAGCGCTCACGGATGGGGCACTGGTTTACCACTCATCAGGACGACGACCCGCCCCTGGAAGGCTGATTCCGGGGATCAGGAGTGCTGAACGGCCGCGAGGCGTCCATTGTCGAGCTGTGCCAGCCGCTCCTGGATCGACTGCTGGATACTGTCCCCATCCAGGCCGCACTCGGCAAGCTGTTCGGCGGGCTTACCATGGTCAATGAAGCGATCCGGTAACCCCAGCTGCAGCAGGTCCACTGCAATCCCCGCCGAGTGCAGGTGCTCGGAAACCCCGCTGCCGGCGCCACCGGCCACCATATTCTCCTCGATGGTCACCAGCAGATCGTGGCTCTCCGCCAGACGTTCCACCAGCTCGGTATCCAGGGGCTTCACGAAGCGCATATCGGCAACGGTCGCACCAAGGGTCTCCGCCACTTCCAGTGACGGCTCCACCATGGAACCGAAGGCCAGTATGGCCACGCGCTGGCCGTCGCGCCGAATACATCCCTTGCCGATCGGCAGTTCCGTCATTGCCTCGTTGATTTCAACGCCCGGCCCCGTGCCCCTGGGGTAGCGAACGGCGGCCGGTCCTTTATGGCAATGGCCGGTGTAGAGCAGTTGCCGGGTCTCGTCCTCGTTCGACGGGGCCATTACCACCATGTTGGGCACACAGCGCAGGTAGGTCAGGTCGAAGGCCCCCGCGTGGGTCGGGCCATCCTCGCCCACCTGACCGGCGCGGTCGATGGCGAAAAGCACGTCGAGGTTCTGAAGCGCCACGTCATGAATCAGCTGGTCGTAGGCGCGCTGCAGGAAAGTCGAGTAGATGGCCACCACCGGTTTGGCGCCGTCGCAGGCCATGCCTGCAGCCAGGGTGACGGCATGCTGTTCGGCAATGGCCACGTCGAAATAGCGTTCCGGGAAGCGTTTGGAAAAGGCGATCAGGTCGGAGCCTTCCCGCATGGCCGGGGTGATGCCGATAACGCGCTCATCCTGCTCGGCCATGTCACAGAGCCATTGGCCGAATACATTGGAATACTTTGGCTTCTTGGGCGCGTCCGCCGGCTGGACCGGGGGAGCCGGTTCAATCTTGTTGATGGCGTGGTAGCCCACGGGGTCTGACTCGGCGGGTCCGAAGCCTTTGCCTTTGGTGGTGACCACGTGCAGGAACTGGGGTCCTTCCAGGGACCGGATGTTTTCCAGGACTTCAAGCAGCCGGGGCAGGTCGTGGCCGTCGATGGGGCCGATATAGTTGAAGCCCATCTCCTCAAAGAGGGTGCCCGGGGCCAGCATGCCCTTGAGGTGTTCCTCGGAGCGGCGGATCAGGGCCTTGAGGCCGGGGGTGTTGGCCAGGAACCGCTTGCTGCCGTCGCGTACCTGGTGATAGGTGCGGCTCGCCAGAATTCGGGCAAAGTAGTTGGAAAGCCCGCCCACGTTGTGGGAAATGGACATGTCATTGTCGTTGAGCACCACCAGGAGGTTGGCTCGTTCGTCAGCCGCGTGGGTCAGGGCCTCAAACGCCATGCCGGCGGTCATGGCCCCGTCACCCATAACCGCGATGCTCTTGCGGCGCTTCCCCTGGATGCGCGCTGCCAGGGCCATGCCCAGAGCCGCGCTGATGGAGGTGCTGGAGTGGCCAACGCCAAAGATGTCGTAGGGGCTTTCGTCGCGGTTGGGGAAGGCGGCGAGGCCGCCCTTTCTGCGGATGCTTCTGAGCTGTTCCCGGCGCTGGGTCAGGATCTTGTGTGGATAGGCCTGGTGACCAACGTCCCAGACGAGCCGGTCATCCGGGGTGTTGAACACATAGTGAAGGGCCAGGGTCAGCTCGATCACGCCAAGCCCACCGCCGAAATGCCCTCCGGACTGCCCGACGGACCACAGCAGGAAGGCGCGCAGTTCACGTGCCAGGGGTACGAGCTGGTCGCGCCGGATGACCTCGCGCAGCTGTTCGGGGGTCTCGACCCGGTCCAGCAAGGGGGTGTCCGGCCGTTGGTCGGGGATGGTATTGAAAACGGTGTTATCGTGCATCCGGAAGTTGCTGCCCCTGCGGTTCCATAACGGTAATCCCGCATTATAGTGAAATTCGATCCCGAGTTCAGCGTCTGTGGTAAGGGTTACCATAAGGGTGCGTTACCGGCGCTGACAACAGGGCTGGATCAGTGATCACGCTGGACAATGAATCGCGCCAGTGCCCTGAGCAGCTCCGTATTCCCCGTTACCCCCTCCAATGCTTCATTGGCGCTCCCGCTCAGTGATTCGAGACGCTGGCGTGCCCCCTCTATACCCAGGAGCGACGTGTAGGTTGCCTTGTTCTGGTTGCTGTCCGAGCCCTGGGGCTTGCCGGTTTTCTCGGCACTGCCCTCGACATCGAGAATGTCGTCCTGGACCTGGAAGGCGAGGCCGATGGCGCGGCCGAATTCCCGCAGCGCGCTGATGCTTGCCTCGCTGGCATCTGCCGCCAGGGCGCCGAGGACCAGCGAGGCTTCGATGAGCGCCCCGGTCTTGCGCCGATGCATCGTCTCGAGCGCCTCCATCGATGGCTGCTCGCCCGTGGCATCCAGGTCCAGTGCCTGGCCACCGGCCATGCCGCGATGCCCACTGGCTGCCGCCAGGACCCGCATCATCTCCAGGACCTGTTCAGCGGAGGCCTGCGTTGTACCCAGGGTTTCAAACGCCAGCGTCTGCAGGGCATCGCCAGCCAGTATGGCGGTCGCTTCGTCAAAGGCAATATGACAGGTGGGCCGGCCGCGGCGCAGCTCATCGTTGTCCATGGCGGGCAGGTCATCATGAACCAGGGAATAGGCGTGGATCAGTTCCACGGCCACCGCCGACGGCATGGCCGTTTCCGTTGAGCCCCCGCAGCACTGGCTGGCTGCGAGCACCAGCGCCGGTCTCAGCCGCTTGCCGCCGCCAAGCACGGCATGCCGCATGGCCTGATGTAGCCGTTGGGGCTCCCGGTCCGCCGCCGGCAATGTTGTCTCCAGGGCCGATTCAAGGCGTTTGCGGGTGTCGCTCAGGAAGCTGTCCGGGTTCATGACTCCGATTCGTCCGGGTAGGGCCGGCTTTCCAGTTCACCGTCACTGTTCTCGATCACCTGCTCCACCCGTTGCTCGGCGGCACGCAGGGACTGCTGGCAGGAGCGGGTCAGTTGCACGCCGCGCTCAAAGGCCTTGAGGGATTCCTCCAGGGGCATCTCTCCCTGTTCCAGTTTGCGCACGAGGCTTTCCAGTTCCTGGATGCTGGATTCGAAGCTGGACAGGTTATTCTCGTTGCTCTCGTTGCTCTCGTTGCTTTCGTTCTCGTCAGTCATATCGTGCCGTGTTCCCACAAGGTTGAAAGTCGGCCGCTTCAGGATTGCGCTGATAGTGTATCAAAACGAAAGTGTCGCAGGCCCCCTTCAGCCCCGTTGGGACCATAGGTTTTCTCCGTCACCTCGGCAGCGCCGTCATGGGTGATGCTGACCACGGTGGTGGCGCGTGTGCCGTAATGGCTGCCATGGATGAAAACCGGAGACAGGGCCCGTTCCAGCTCCAGACCCACGCCCGTGTCGGGGAGCTCTGGATCCGGAGCAGGGGCCGTATCGCCGAAGCGCCGGATCAGCTCGTCATGCAGGTCCGCTGGCGGTGTGATGGTGCCATCCAGGATCTCGTCCAGCCAGTGACGGCCGAGCTGGAGTTTGGGCCATGGCGTGTCGAGCAGATGATTGCTGATGCCGTGGATGCCATCGCGAAGCGTGACAAAGCCCTCGGTGGCTTCGCTGCTGATGCAATGTGCGGCCTCACCGTCGTAACCAATCAGGTTGAAGGCGCCATAGTGTTTCTGCGTCTCGTGGATCTGGGTCGCGGCCCCGGGCATGGATTCGGCGCTGAGCAGCTCTAGGGGTAGTTGCCCGCGTGAGCGGGGTGCAGCCGGGAGCTGTGGGGCACGGTAATTGGTCACGGCGCTCACGCGCCCATCGGGCATGATGCCTAACCAGGTTCCGCCGGATTTTTCGTCGCGTCCGGCAAGTGGCCCCTGTTCCGACCACCAGTGCATGGCGCTTGTCGGGCGCTGGTGGAACTCGTCCCGGTTGGCCACCAGAACAAAGCGGTAATGGGCATCGGGGTTGAGGGCAAAGACAATCAGGCACATGGCCGGTATCATAGCATCCATTTTTCGGGAAGGACGCAACGGAGCATCATGGGGTTTCTGGAAGCATTTGCCCTCTACCTGGCTTTGGGCGCCGCCGCGGGCACGCTGGCCGGGCTCTTTGGTATCGGTGGCGGGCTTATCATCGTGCCGGTACTGTTGGTGGCGCTGGAGATCCAGGGCGTCAGCGCCGCTGTTTCGGCGCACCTTGCCGTGGGCACCTCCCTGGCAACCGTTGTCTTCACCTCGATGAGTTCGATCCAGACCCATCACTCGAAGCAGGCGGTGCGCTGGGACCTGTTCCGCCCCATGGCATTAGGCATTCTTGTCGGCGCGGCTCTGGGCGCGATAACCGCCGGGGCCTTGAGCGGTGAGGTGTTGCAGCGCATCATCGGTGTCTTCGTGGTGCTGGCGGCGATCAAGATGGCCAGTGGCTGGTCTCCCAAGGCGGGGGAGCGCCAGCCGCCCCGTGCCGAACTGGGTGGTGTTGGCGGCGGTATTGGCTGGCTTTCGGCCATTGTCGGCATTGGTGGGGGCACACTGACGGTTCCCTATCTGACATCGGTGGGCACCCGTATGCAGCAGGCGGTTGGCACTTCGGCGGCCTGCGGCTTTCCCATTGCGGTTTCCGGAGCGCTGACCAATATGGTGGTAGGCTGGGACCGTAGTGGTCTCCCGGACTACAGTGCCGGTTTTGTTTACGGCCCGGCGGTACTGGGTATTGTGCTGATGAGCGTGCCCTTTGCCCGGCTGGGTGCATTGTTGGCGCACCGGCTGAATGAGCTGGTGCTCAAGCGCCTGTTCGCGCTTCTGTTGATCGTGATTGGGATCCGTTTCCTGCTTAATGCCTGAGGAACTTAATGTACAGACACCCTGAATTCGACCCCGTGGCCATTGCTATCGGACCATTGGAGATTCACTGGTACGGACTGACCTACCTGGCGGCTTTCCTGGGCGGCTGGTGGCTTGCCCGCCTGAGAACCGGGCGTTCCGATTCGCCAATCAACAATGAACAGCTGGCCGACCTGATTTTCTACCTGGCGCTGGGGGTGATCCTCGGCGGCCGCTTCGGGTATGTGCTTTTCTATCACTTCGAGCGTTTCCTGAGTGATCCGCTCTGGCTCTTCCAGATCTGGGAAGGGGGGATGTCCTTCCATGGTGGCCTTATCGGCGTGCTGATTGCCATGTTCCTCTTTGCCCGCAAGATCGGGTGCCACTTCTTCAATATTGCCGATTTCATCGCCCCGGTCATTCCGGTGGGTCTCGGTCTGGGTCGTCTGGGCAACTTTATCAATGGCGAACTCTGGGGCCGACCCACGGATGTGCCCTGGGCCATGGTCTTTCCCCAGGCCGGGGACACCCTGGCCCGCCATCCCTCGCAGCTTTACCAGTTTGCGCTGGAAGGGGTGCTGCTGTTCGTGGTGCTCTGGGTCTTCTCCGCGCGTCCACGTCCGCTCATGGCAGTGTCCGGTCTTTTCCTGCTGGGCTATGGCGTGGTGCGTACCTTTTCGGAGTTTTTCCGGGAGCCGGATGCCCACCTTGGGTTTGTGGCCCTGGACTGGATGACCATGGGGCAGATCCTGTCCATTCCCATGGCCGTGGTGGGGGCCGTGATGCTGTGGATGGCGTATCGCAACAAGAAGGGGAGCGCGTGAATGGAATCCTATCTGAACCTGATGCGTGACATTCTGGATAATGGCACGGACCGGGGGGACCGCACCGGCGTGGGGACCCGGTCCGTGTTCGGGCGCCAGCTGCGGTTTGACCTGTCCGAAGGCTTCCCGTTGCTGACCACCAAGAAGGTCCACATGCGTAGCATCATCCACGAGCTCCTGTGGTTCCTGGATGGCTCCACGGACAACAACGAGCTCAAGGCCCACAACGTTTCCATCTGGGACGAATGGGCGCTGGACGATGGCGACCTGGGGCCTATCTACGGCAAGCAGTGGCGGAGCTGGCGGTGCCCGGACGGCAGTACCGTGGACCAGATCAGCCAGGTGCTGGAACAGATCCGGACCCGCCCCGAGTCGCGCCGGCTGGTGGTCAGTGCCTGGAACCCGGCGGAACTGCCGGATGAATCCATGAGCCCCCAGGACAACGTGCGCCATGGGCGCATGGCACTGGCGCCGTGCCACTGCCTGTTCCAGTTCTATGTGTCGGACGGGCGGCTGTCCTGCCAGCTCTACCAGCGCAGCGCGGATCTTTTCCTGGGCGTGCCCTTCAACATTGCCTCCTACAGCCTGCTCACCTGCATGATGGCCCAGCAGGCGGATCTCGAACCCGGCGATTTCGTCCACACTTTCGGGGATGTGCACCTGTACCAGAATCACATGACGGACGATATCGTGTATGAACAGCTGCGCCGCACGCCCGGGTCACGGCCGCGCCTCGAAATGGCGCGACAGCCGGAGACGCTGTTCGATTACCGTGAGGAGGATTTCCGGATCCTGGACTATCACCCACAGCCCGTGATTCGGGCTCCTATCGCTGTTTAAGGAGCATCCATGCGTACGGCACTGATCGTGGCCATGTCGCGGAACCGGGTCATTGGGCGGAACAATGCACTGCCCTGGTACCTGCCCGAGGACCTGCGCTATTTCAAGCAGGTGACCTACGGCAAGCCCATCATCATGGGCCGCAAAACCCAGGAATCCATCGGTCGACCCCTGCCGGGCCGTCAGAATCTGGTGGTCACCCGGGACCCGGACTGGCACCGGGAGGGGGTCACCGTGGTGCATTCCCTGGATGAAGCACTCACGCGGGCCGAGGCGCAGGCCTTTATTGATGGGGTCGAAGAGCGGGTAGTGATCGGCGGCAGCCAGATCTACGCCGAGGCGCTGCCCCTTGCAAACCGCCTCTACATGACGGAAGTGCATGCCGAGGTGGAAGGCGATACCTTCTTTCCGGAGGTGGACTGGGACCAGTGGCATGAGGTATCCCGTGAGGATCTTCCCGCGACCGAGAACAACCCCTTTCCATACAGCCTGGTGACCTATGACCGGGCAGGGAGCCAATGAATGCCTGATTTTGATGAACTGATGCGCCAGGGCCGCGACGGCCACGCCACCATAACCCCGGACTGGGGGCAGGGTCGGGCAACTTTCGGTGGTCTCCTGGGCGCCATGGCCCATGAAGCCATGGTTCGCCGGCTTTCCGACGACCGCCCGCTGCGCTCGCTGGCCATTTCCTTTATCGCCCCTGCGGCACCGGATGGTGACGTTACGGTGGAGGCGGAAATCCTGCGCCAGGGCAAGGCGGTTACCCAGGTGGAGAGCCGCCTTTATCAGAATGATCAGGTGGTGCTTGTGGCGCTGGGCAGTTTTGGCGTCAGCCGCGACTCGGTTGTGGCGGTCGAGCCAGAACCAGCGCCCGATGTGAAGGAACCCGAGGGCGGTTATCCGATGCCGCAAATGGAAGGGGTAACACCGGATTTCCTGCGTCATTACGACATGCGTTTCGCTCTGGGCGGCTTTCCGTTTACCGGCTCCAGCGAGCGGACCATGGGGGGCTGGATGCGATTCCGGGAGGCTCCGGAGGCAATTACCGCGTCCCATCTCGTGGCGCTGGTCGATACCTGGCCTCCGGCTCTGTTGCCCCATCTGCCCAAACCGGCGCCAGCGAGCAGCCTGAGCTGGACTATGGAGCTGGTTCATCCGCTGCCCGCAATTGCCCCCGATGACTGGTTGCTGTACCAGGCCACCATCGACCAGGCAAGGGATGGTTACGGCTACACCCGGGCGGGCGTATGGACGGCTTCCGGTGAACTGGTGGCGCTGAGTCGCCAGACAGTCACGGTCTTCGCCTGATCCATGAAGGATCAGCGTCAGGCCATGCTGCTGGGGTTGGCCACGGTGCTGCTGTGGTCCACCGCCGCCACTGCCTTCAAGGTGTCACTGGCGTATCTGTCGCCGATTGGGCTGATGTTCTGGGCCAGCAGCGTCTCGATCCTGGTCCTGGTGGGATGGCAGGCCTGGCAGGGACAGCTTCGCGCCTCCCTCAGACCGGGGCGTCGCGGGATGCTGTTGTCGATCGGCTTCGGGCTGATCAACCCCTGCCTCTACTATCTGCTGCTTTTCGGCGCCTATGACCGGCTGCCCGCCCAGGAGGCGATGGCCATCAACTATACCTGGGCGCTGACGCTCACCTATCTTGCCGTCCCCATGCTCGGCCATCGTTTGCGACTGACTGATGGCATTGCGGGGCTTGTGTGCTACAGCGGCGTTTTCGTGATCGCCACCAGGGGCGAAGTGCTGTCATTCCAGCTGTCCGATGGCGCCGGCGTGGCCCTGGCGTTGCTGAGTACGCTGGCATGGGCCCTGTACTGGATATTCAATACCCGTGATACACGGGAACCGGTGGCCGGCCTCCTGCTGAATTTTCTGTTCGCCTGGCCATTGCTGCTCCTGCTCGCCCTTTATGAGGGCTGGCAATGGCCGTCCTGGCAGGGGATGGCGGGGGCCGCCTGGGTGGGCGCCTTTGAGATGGGCATCGCGTTCGTGCTCTGGCTTCTGGCGATGAAGAAGGCGACGAATACATCGCGTCTGAGCAATCTGATCTTCCTGTCGCCGCCGCTGTCGCTGGTGTTTGTGGCGGTGATTGTGGGGGAGGTGATCCGTCCTTCCACCGTGGTTGGATTGGCGATGGTGGTTGCCGGGCTGTACCTGCAGCAGCGGTACCGGAGTCAGGACGCTCAGTAGCGTTCCACCGGGCGCCGATTTGATCGCGGGTCTTCCCAGTCCAGTTCCCTGGGGTCGTACCATCCCAGGGCTTGGCGAACCTTGCGTCTGGAGCTTTCGGACAGCGAGGACCAGATGGCATCGAAGCGTTCCACGGCGTCCTGGCGTACGCGGTGCCGTCGACTTTTGAGCTGTTTGCACAACCTGGGCAGACCCAGTGCCTCACCCAGCTGTCCAGGCACGATGCATTCCTCCCCCAACACTTTCTTTCGATGCGTGCGACGGGAGAGTACTGTCTGCAGGGCCTGTGCCGCCATCAGGGCGGTTTCGTCATCAAAGTCTTCGTGGTTCAAGGCGGTAACCCGAGTTCCTGATCCAACCGTAACTATAACCCCTGGGCGCCACGACTGTCTGCAATGCCTGCTATGCAGCATCAATAGTCGTGGCGCATAATACGTTCAGTCATAAGCGACCAACAAAAAGGAGCGTTCCCATGGCAAGCCTCACAATCAACGGCGAGGAGCATGAACTCCAGGAGCCGGGTGAAATGCCATTACTCTGGGCTCTGCGCGATGTTGTTCAGCTCACGGGCACCAAGTTCGGCTGTGGTATCTCAGAGTGTGGCGCCTGCACGGTGCACGTTGATGGCGAGGTGACACGTTCCTGTGTGACGCCTGTTTCCGCCGTTGAAGGCAAGGAGGTTACCACCATCGAAGCCATGGCCAATGACGCCACCGGCCAGCGGGTTCAGCGGGCCTGGCTGGATCTCGGGGTTGCCCAGTGTGGCTACTGCCAGGGTGGACAGATCATGGCGGCAACCGCCCTGCTCAAGGAAAATCCGGAACCGGATGAGGAGCAGATCCGCGAGGCCATGAACGGCAACCTGTGCCGCTGCGGCACCTATAATCGGATCATGGCAGCGATTAAGCGCGCTTCGGGCGGGGAGGACAAGGCATGAGCCAGGATAGAGAAATGCCAATGATCGCCAATGTCAGCCGCCGCCGTTTCCTCAAAGGGCTGGCGGCCAGCAGCGCCCTGGTGGTGGCCGTGCGCTGGGATCCCTTGCTCGCTGAGGAAGAGGAGAAACAATACGGTGCGGACGCCATGCCCGGCGGCTGGGTCGATAACCCCAATGTGTTCATTCACATTGATGCCGACGGCATCGTAACCGTGATCAACCACCGCTCCGAGATGGGCCAGGGTATCCGAACCAGCCTGGTGATGGTCGCCGCTGATGAACTGGGAGCCGACTGGGATCGGGTCCGGGTCGAGCAGGCTCCGGCGGACCAGGACAAGTATGGCAACCAGAATACGGATGGTTCCCGCAGCATGCGCCACTGGTTCAGCCCTATGCGACGTGCAGCAGCGGCTGCGCGTCATATGCTGGAGCAGGCGGCTGCCAATGAGTGGGGCGTTCCGGTGGAAGACTGCCGCGCCGGCGTCCATGTGGTCCGGCACGAGCCCAGCGGTCGCGAACTCGGCTTTGGAGAGCTGGCTGGCAGTGCCAGGGAATTGAGTATTCCGGACCGGGACAGCCTGACCCTTAAGCCGGACGGCGAACTGCGCTATATCAGCCGTGAAACCGGGATGGTCAATGGCGAGTTGCGCGATGATAAGGTGCGTCCTCCGGCGATCGACGGCGATGACATTGTCTCCGGCAGCGCGGTTTTTGGTGGTGACATCATTCTTGATGACCAGCTTTTTGCGGTGGTTGCGCGTCCGCCGGTCTATGGCGCCAACCTGAAAAGCGTGGACGATGCCGACGCCCTCAAGGTGCCCGGCGTGGTGAAGGTGGTCACTATTGAGGGCGCGGACCCGCCCGCGGGTTTTGAGCCACTGGGTGGAGTCGCGGTTGTGGCCGAGAATACCTGGGCGGCGATCGAGGGCCGCCGGGCCCTGTCCATTGAGTGGAATCTGGAGGCGGCCGGCGACAATGCCCATTATGACACCGAGGCGTATCGGAAGGCCCTGGTGGAATCCGCACAATCGCCCGGCAAGACCATCCGCGAGAGCGGCAACATCGAAGAAGCGCTCCAAAAAGCGGACAGGCGCGTGGAAGCGACCTATTACATGCCCCATATGGCCCAGGCGCCCATGGAGCCGCCGGTAGCGGTGGTCCGCTTCAAGGACGGCAAGGGCGAGGCCTGGGCGCCGGTGCAGCACCCCCGCGCCACCCGCGAGGGTGTTGCCGGGAAGCTGGGACTGGATGTTGAGGATGTCACCGTCAACGTCACCCTGCTTGGTGGCGGCTTTGGCCGTAAATCCAAGCCGGACTTTGTCATGGAAGCGGCCAGCATTGCCCGCCAGCTCGAAGGGCGTCCCGTGCGCGTTCAATGGACCCGGGAAGATGACATCCAGCATACCTATTTCCACGCCAACTCCGTCGATCGTCTTGAAGCGGGGCTCGACGCGGATGGCAAGGCCATCGGCTGGCTGCACCGGACGCTGTCGCCCAGTATCGGCTCCCTGTTTGCTGAGGATCCGGAGCACAAGGCTGGCTTCGAACTGGGGATGGGCTTCAACACCATGCCCTTTGATATCCCGGCCATCCGCCTGGAAAATCCCGAGGCTTCGGCGCATGTGCGCATTGGCTGGTTCCGTTCGGTCTATAACCTCCCCCACGCCTTTGCTATACAGAGCTTTGCGGCGGAAATGGCGGAAGCGGCCGGGCGCGACCACCGGGATTACCTGCTTGAGTTGCTGGGGCCGGCGCGCCGTATTGATCCGGCTACGTTCAACGATGAGTGGAACTACGGGGAAGATCCTGAACGTTACCCTATCAACGTCGGTCGCATGCGAGCCGTCGTCGAACGCGCCACGCAAGAGGCGGAATGGGGCCGTGAGCTGCCGCCGGGGCGTGGGCTGGGCCTGGCCATGCATCACAGCTTTGTCTCCTACACGGCGGTGGTCATGGAGGTGGAAGTCCAGGACGATGGTGGCGTGATTGTGCACCGTGCCGACATGGCCTTTGACTGCGGTCGCCAGGTCAACCCGGAGCGGATCCGCTCCCAGCTCGAGGGGGCCTGCGTCATGGGGATCGGGATTGCCCTGCACAGTGAGGTGACCCTCAGCGAAGGGATAGTGGAACAGGACAATTTCCACCAGTATCATATTCCGCGAATGGAGCATGCGCCCCGCGACGTGCGCGTGCATCTGGTGAACAACGACCCCGATGCCCCCATGGGTGGCGTAGGAGAACCCGGCTTGCCGCCCGTGGCATCGGCACTCTGCAATGCCATCTATGCGGCGACGGGACAACGCATCCGGAAACTGCCGGTGGCGGATCAGCTCGCGGGCTGATCCGGGGCAGCGTTACGATCCTTAAACGGCAGGTGACGAACCCGGGTGCAATTGGTAGGGTAAGCCCCTTCTTTTCAGGTAGGAGTGCAGAAATTGGACAACAACAGTATTCGCGGTGCCTATAAGCGTTACGCACCGGTTTATGACTGGGTATTCGGGCTCGTTTTCAGGAACGGCCGCCGTACTGCCTTGAAAGCCCTGGAGTACAAGCCTGGTGATCAGATTCTGGAAGTGGGCGTCGGTACGGGGCTATCCCTGCCGGAGTTTCCGAGTTACGTCCACATCACCGGTATCGACCTGTCCCAGGAGATGCTGGACAGGGCTCAGGAGCGGGTTGAAAAGCACGGCCTGACAAACACCGAGCTCTACTGCATGGACGCAATGGAGCTGGACTTTCCGGATAACTCCTTCGACAAGCTGATCGTGCTCTATGTGCTGTCGGTGGTTCCGGATCCCTACAAGCTGATGCGCGAAATTCGCCGTGTCGCCAAGCCGGGTGCGGACGTGATCTTCGTGAATCACTTCGCCAAGGAAAACCCGTTAATCCGCAAGTTTGAGGCCAGCCTTTCCAAGTACGCGGCGCCACTCGGTTTCCAGCCGGACTTTCCCATGGAACCGGTGCTGGAAAATGTCGGTATGGACGTGAAGACCATCAAGCCGGTGAACCTCTTCGGATACTGGACCATGCTGCATGGTAAGTATCTTGATGAGCAGTAATCGGCGGATTCCGGGCCGGAGCTGATGGTCAGCCCGCTCTTCCCACTGAATTCAGTGGTGCTTCCGGGCGGGCGCCTGCCGCTGCAGCTTTTTGAACGTCGCTATATCGATATGCTCAGCCGGTGTCTCAAACAGGGCGAGAACTTTGTCATCGTCCTGCTTGAGCAGACCGGGCGCGACACCCTCCCTGATGCCGCTTTCCATCCTATCGGCTGCGCCGTTCGCGTGGTGGATTTTGAGCCCCTGGCCAACGGCATGCTCGGCGTCACCGCGGAAGGCACCGCCAAGGTATCGGTAAGCCGGAACTGGCGTGAGCAGGATGGCCTCAATGTTGGTGAGGTTGTCCTCCTTCCTGAGGAGCCGCACTGCACCACGCCCATGCTCCACGAGGACCTGGTTAGCATCCTCCGGGCTCTGTGCCAGCATCCTTCCGTCCAGTCCCTGGGCCTCGATATTGATTACCAGGATGCGCGGCAGGTTGGGTGGCGGTTGACGGAGCTCCTTCCCCTCGACATCAGCAGCCGTCAGTCACTGCTGGAAATGGACGATCCACTGGAGCGGCTGGAAGCGCTTGCACGCCTGGTGGAAGAAATGGAGTGAGCCGTTCCCGTATTCAGGTGCCACACCTGATCGTGACCACGCCGCTGCGCCTCCTCCAACGCCTCGGTGCAGCGCTGTTTCATATGCTTGACGCTGGTTTCACCCTCGGTCCTTGTCGTGCAGCCCAGGCTTGCGGTGATGCTCTCCGCAACCGGCCAGCGTAACTCGCCCACCAGACGCCGAATCCGCTCGGCAATAACGCGAAGCCCTTCCTCATGGGTAAATGGCAGCAGCAGATAGAAGTGCCCATCCCCCAGGTAGTAATGACTGTCCCCCGCGCGCATCGCAGCGCCAAGCTGGTTGCTGATGGCGCGGAAAAGATCAGGCAGCTGAGCATCCCCGTGCACGTTGTGGAGTTCATCAAGGTGATCGACGGACAGCAGCGCCAGCGACAGGGAATGGCCGGTTGCTTCGGAGCGGCTGATCTCCTTGGCCAGGGTCTCATCCAGGCAGCGGCGGTTGTAGGCGCCGGTTTCCGGGTCGATGATCGTCAGTGTATCCACGTAGCGCGCACTGAAGTGGTACCTGAAAGCAAACCACGCCGCCGCGCCCGTGAGCAGTAACAGGGCCGTCAGAAGCGACAGCCGCTCATAGGCGGGGACAGGCGCCATAATGACCATCGCCAGGGCGATGATGATGGCCGAGAGGACCAGTGCCTGACGGATACGCAGAATCAGCAGGTTCAGCAGTACCAGGGGAAAGAGCCAGATCGAGGCCATTTCCGGCGCAATGGCGATGCAGACCAGAATCGTTAGCCCGACAAATCCCAGCAGGGGCAGGTGTGCCTTTGCCCTCAGTTGCTGATGGCGCATCATGAAGGCGTATAGGGATCCAGCCACAGCGGTGACCGCGACGATCAGGGCGCCGAAGAAGAGTTCATAGAGGCCATAGCGCAGATTGGCCTGGGCGAGGATCAGGAAACAAAGCCCAGTGATGGCGTAGCTGCTGATGTGCGTTCGGGTACGCAGTGCGGTTTCAGTCACGGCCACCTCCGGACTCGGTGTGGGCGATGGCCCGGTTGCCGCCCTGCTTGCGGGCGCGCCGGAGTGCCTCGAGGGCCTTTTGTTCCAGTGCCGTTGTATCGTCGGCAACATTCATTCCCGCCACCCCGGCACTCACTGTTAGCGCAAGCCCTTCATCGGATAGCATCCGCTGCGCCTGTTCGCAGATTGCTTCACCCGTCTGTATCGCGGCGGCAGTGCCTGTAGCAGGGAGTATCAGGAAGAACGTCATTTCCTCGATCCGGTAGTAGCTGTCGAAGTCTCTCAGGGTGCGGTGGAGCAGGCGTCCCATGCGGACAATCAGGTTGGTCCTGTCGGCGTTGGGCAGCGGGTTATCCGGTTCATCAACCTGTAGGGCGACGACAGTCACGGGCGTTCCCTCCCGTTCGCCACGCTTGATTTCCCGGTACAGGTCGGTTTCCAGGTAATCGCGGGTCGATGCCAGTGTCAGTGAGTCCGTCCGCCTAAGCGGGGCAAGTTGGGCAGCTTTGTATTCACGCAGATAGACAAAAATGGCAGTGAGGGCCGTGGAGAGAACCAGCATTGGTACCAGCTGGTGACGGAGCATGCCGAGGGCGGGGTCCGTGGCCAGCGTCAACACCGCAATGATGAACAGGGCGCTGGCTCCCAGAGCGACCCAGAGGGGCCAGACGGCGAAGAGAAGCAGCGGAACCAGAAAGCTCCAGAACGTCAGCGGCTGCACGTGGCCCATGAAGGTTCCAATGGCGACCAGGAGCAACAGCAGGGAGGCGGTTCGCAGCGACCAGCGTCCTGCCATGGGCGCATGCATCGCCAGCCAGGGCAGGTGCAGGGCAATGGGCAGGGCCAGGGCGGCGGAAACCAGCGCGGAGAGATGGAATCCCGCAACCAGCGACGACAGGGAATAGCCAAGAAGAACCAGGATCGACAGGATCAGCAGCGGTGCAGGAATCGCCGGCGTGGTCTGTTCCGTTTCCATAGAAGGCTCCTTGGTTGGGGCCGGTGCTGTATCACCGGGGCCGCGCACGCGTATAATAGCGTAGTTTCAACATAGTGCTTCGGAAAGCAACCTGATAACAAGCTCCGGTTGGGGAGAGGTATGACCACAGAGTCAATGATGCGTGAACTCGGGCAGCAGGCCCGGGAAGCGGGACACAGTATGGCGCGGGCAACAACCAGCGCCCGCAACGAGGCCCTGCTGGCCACTGCGCGGGCCCTGGATGCGTCCCGGAACAACCTCCGGGAACGCAATGCGCTGGATCTGGAAGACGGGCGTGAGCGTGGGCTTGATGCCGCCATGCTGGACCGGCTTGAGCTTACGCCCGGCCGCATTGATGCGATGATCGAGGGCCTGTACCAGGTCGCGACCCTCGCTGACCCCGTGGGGGTGATCTCGGATATGCAGTACCGGCCCTCCGGTATCCAGGTGGGACGCATGCGCGTGCCACTCGGGGTTATCGGCATCATCTATGAGTCCCGCCCGAACGTGACGGTGGATGCGGCCAGCCTCTGCATCAAGTCCGGCAATGCTGCCGTGTTGCGCGGGGGCTCGGAAGCCATCCATTCGAACCAGGCCATCGCCGAGTGTGTCAGGCAGGGGCTGAAGGAAGCGGGACTTTCCGAGAGTGCGGTACAGGTGGTGGAAACCACGGACCGTGAAGCCGTTGGCCACCTGATTCGCATGCCCGAGTACGTTGACGTCATCGTTCCCCGCGGCGGCAAGGGGTTAATCGAGCGCATCAGCCGGGAGGCCGAGGTCCCGGTGATCAAGCATCTTGACGGGATCTGCCACAGTTTTCTGGACCGCGATGCCGATCCAGCCAAGGCATTGGATGTCACCGTCAATGCCAAGACCCAGCGCTACGGCACCTGCAACACGCTTGAAACCCTCCTCGTGGATCGGGCCGTGGCAGAGGAACTGCTGCCGCCCATTGCCAATCGGCTGGGCGAAATCGGCGTGGAGCTGCGCGGCTGTCCGGAAACCCTGGCGTTGATTGAGAACGGTGTTCCGGCAACGGATGAAGACTGGGAGACGGAATACCTGGCCCCCATACTGTCGATCCGGGTCGTGGATGGTCTGGATGAGGCGATAGCGCACATCAACCGCTACAGCTCTCAGCATACCGACAGCATTATCACCGAGAACTACACGCGGGCGAGGCGTTTCCTGACGGAGGTGGATTCCAGTTCCGTGATGGTGAACGCCTCCACGCGGTTTGCCGATGGCTTTGAGTACGGCCTTGGGGCCGAGATCGGCATCTCCACGGATAAGCTCCATGCTCGTGGCCCTGTGGGTCTCGAGGGGCTGACGTCCGAAAAGTACATTGTGTTCGGCGACGGCCACATCCGCACATGATCTGGAGTCGCTGATGCTTCACGTTTTACTGGGTGGCACCTTTGACCCGGTCCACAACGGCCATCTGCGGATGGCGGTGGAGTTGCACGAGCTGCTGGATGGCGCCCGCATTCACCTGATGCCCTGTCACAGACCGCCACACCGGGAACAGCCTGGGGCGTCAGGAATTGACCGATTAACCATGCTGAAAGCTGCGGTTGAGTCGGAACCGGGCCTGTGCGTGGACGATCGGGAGATCCGCCAGGACCGGGTTTCATACACGGCGGAGACGCTTCGCCAGTTTCGCCGTGAGCATGGGGATGAGACGCCGCTGGCGATTGTGACCGGAAGTGATGCCTTCAACAGCTTCGATCAGTGGCACGAGTGGATGCAAATTCCCGAATTCGCCCATATAATCGTAGTGAACAGACCCGGTTATCCCCTGGCGCCCGGAGAGGGCGCTGCCAATCTGCTGTCCGAGCGCGGTGTGAACGCACCAGAGGCGCTTCTGGCAGTGCCGCACGGAACTATCCTGTCACTTGAGCTACCATTGTTGGATATTGCAGCCACGGACATTCGCAGCCGGGTCCTGAGTGGGCATTCAATACGTTATCTGGTGCCGGACCCCGTCTGGCGCCAGATTCATGAAACCGGTCTATATGGACCGAATACAGGGTGATTATGAACGCTGAGGCACTGAAAACACTGGCGGTTGATGCCGTCGAATCCCTCAAGGGCCAGGACGTTGTTGTTCTGGATGTGCGGGACCGCACCAGCATGACGGATTACATGGTCATCGCCGCCGGTACCTCAAACAGGCACGTGCGCTCGCTTGCCGAGGAAGTGGTCCGCCGGGCCAAGGAAGTCGAGGGGACCGGCAAGCCGAAGGTCGAGGGCGGCGAAACAAGTGACTGGGTTCTGGTGGATATGGGAGATGTTGTTGTCCATGTCATGCTCCCCGCAACACGGGAGTTCTATGATCTGGAGCGTTTCTGGCGGGATGCACCTGGCATCGGGGCGGCGGGCACCGAATAATCATGCATCTGAAGATCATCAGTGCCGGTCAGCGCCTTCCGGAATGGGTGAATTCGGGGTTTGAAACCTATCGTAAACGCTTTCCACGCGAAATGCGGCTGGAACTGGTTGAGATCCCCCTGGGGGGCAAGTCCGCCCAGGGGGATCCGGCCAAGGCACGACGTCTCGAGGGTGATCGTATGCTGGGTGCCCTGAAAGGCAGTGAATACGTCGTTGCACTTGAGATTGATGGCAAGTCCTGGTCGACAGAGAAGCTCTCGAGCCAGCTTGAGAGCTGGCAGATGAACGGGCGTGATGTTGCGTTCCTGATTGGAGGGCCGGAAGGGCTTTCCCCTGAGTGTCGCAACCGGACGGATCAGTGCTGGTCTGTGTCCCCGCTCACGCTACCCCATCCATTGGTGCGTGTGCTGGTGGCCGAGCAACTCTACCGGGCCTGGACCATCACTCAGAATCACCCCTACCACAGGGCCGGTTAGACGATGCATTGGGGAACCCTGAGGGATACGGTCCAGGAAAAACAGCTGTTCCAGACGCGCGCCTTTGTCGCCATCCTCGGGGTAGTGGTTATTACCCTGTCACTGCTTGGTCGCTTCTACTACCTTCAGGTCATTGCCCACGAGACCTACACTACCCTGTCAGATCGCAACCGTGTGCAGGTTCAGCCGGTGTCGCCAACTCGCGGGCTGATCTATGACCGCAATGGCGTCCTGCTTGCCGAGAACCGGCCTGTATTCAGTCTGACCATTCTTCCCGAGCGCGTAGAGGACATGGAGGCGCTGCTCGCGGATGTACAGAAGATCGTCGATGTCCGCGAGGCGGATATCGAGAATTTCCGGCAACGTCTCAACGAGCGTCGACGGCCCTTTGAGGCGGTGGCGCTGCGTTATCACCTTACCGAGGATGAAATGGCGCGCCTGGCGGTTAACCGTCATCGGCTGCCCGGGGTGGAAACGGACGCCCGTCTGGTGCGTTATTACCCCTACGGGAAGCTGACGTCCCATGTGCTGGGTTATGTGGGTCGAATTAATAAACAGGACATGCAGCGACTGGACCCCGTGCGCTATGCGGGCACCCACTACACAGGCAAGACTGGTCTTGAGCGGGTCTATGAGGATGAGCTGCATGGCGATGTGGGCTACCAGAACGTGGAAACCAATGCCCGTGGCCGCGTCATGCGGGTCCTGGAGCGGGAAGATCCGGAGCCCGGCCGGGACCTGACAATCAACCTGGATATACGTCTTCAGCATATTGCCCAGCAAGCCATGGGTGACAAGCGGGGTGCCATTGTCGCCATCAATCCGGAGACCGGCGGCATTCTGGCTCAGCTCAGCACTCCTGGCTTTGACACCAACAAGTTCGTGACCGGCATTGACCACGAAAGCTACGCCAATCTGCGGGACTCGCTTGATACCCCCCTGTTCAACCGCGCTACCCGTGGGCAGTATCCACCCGGCTCCACGGTCAAACCCTTCCTGGCCCTTGCCGGGCTGGATTCGGACACCGTCACCAAGTCCCGCGTGGTCCATGACCCGGGGTACTACCAACTGCCAAACAGCAGTCAGGTGTTCCGGAACTGGAAGCGGGGGGGGCATGGTGATACGACACTGTCCGATGCAATCACCCTTTCCAGCGACACCTATTTCTACGACATGGCCCATAATATGGGGGTCACGATGATGGCGGACTATCTGCGAGGGTTTGGTTTCGGGTCCGCCACATCACTGGATGTCCGTGATGAGCGCTCCGGGATACTGCCAACGCCCGAATGGAAGCGCCGTGTGCAGGGCGAGGTCTGGTATCCCGGTGATTCGGTGAATATGGGCATTGGCCAGGGGTATTTCCTCTCCACACCCATGCAGCTGGCGGCGGCGACCAGTGTTATTGCCAGTCGGGGGGATCGTCTGGCGCCGCGTCACCTGCGCAGTGTTGATGGCGGACTGCCGGCGCACCACCTGTTGCCGGATGTCGTGAGGCCGCCGCTGGAACTCGGGCGTGAATCGGACTGGGAATATGTAATCAACGCCATGGTGGATGTGGTTCACAGCAGTGAGGGCACAGCGCGGGGTATCAACCGGGGGCTGGAGTATAAAATGGCTGGCAAGACCGGGACCTCCCAGGTATTCAGCCTGGATGGGGGCGAGTACGACGAGGATGAGCTCAAGGAACGGATGAAGGACCATGGCCTCTTCATTGCGTTTGCCCCGGCGGGCGATCCGAAGATTGCGGTTTCCGTGCTGGTGGAAAACGGGGGCAGCGGCAGCAGCTCAGCCGCTCCGGTGGCACGTCAGATCATGGACGCCTGGATCAACGGGTTCCCCGAGGTCATGACCGAACAGGCCATTCCTGGAGCCATGCAGGAATCGGAGCTGCCCGATGAGTAAGGAATTCGTGCGCCAGATGGCGCTTGATCCGGACCATTTTGAGCGGCGACGGAGTCTGATGGGGCGCATGCATCTGGATCCATGGCTGCTGCTTCTTTTGCTGGGCGTTATGGGGTTCGGTCTGGTGGTCCTGTTCAGTGCCAGTGAAAACAGCGTTGCTGCGGTTGAAGCGCAGCTGGTCCGGATGGGGGTTGCCTTTGTCGTGATGCTCTTTTTCGCCCAGCTTGATCCGCTGTTGTACCGCCGTTGGTCACCGTTGCTCTACCTTGCGGGAACCCTGGCGCTGTTAGCGGTGATGTTTTTCGGGGTGCAGTCCGGCGGGGCGCAGCGCTGGCTGGATATTCCCGGTGTTACCCGGTTTCAGCCTTCGGAGTTGATGAAAGTGGGGGTCCCGCTCATGACCGCCTGGTACCTGAGCAGGCAACATCTTCCGCCACGCGCGATGGCCATACTGGGCACGGTGGTGCTGATAGCTGTCCCCTCCGCGCTGATCGCCAACCAGCCCGATCTTGGCACGTCACTGCTCGTCGCTGCCTCGGGCCTTTTTGTCCTGTTTCTGGCGGGGCTGAGCTGGAAGCTGATTACCGCCATGGTGATGCTGGCGGGGCTTTCCGCGCCGGCTATATGGCTCTATGTGATGCGCGATTATCAGAAGGAGCGGATCCTGACCCTGCTGAACCCGGGCAGTGACCCGCTCGGTGCGGGCTGGAACATTACTCAGTCAAAAACCGCCATCGGGTCCGGGGGGATGCACGGTAAGGGCTGGGGCGAGAGTACCCAGGCCAGCCTAGACTTCCTTCCGGAAAGCCACACTGATTTTATCGTGGCCGTCCTTGCGGAGGAATTCGGGTTCATCGGTGTCACCATACTGCTGACTCTGTATGCCCTTATCGTGATCCGGGGGCTTTTCATTGCATCCGCCGCCCAGTCTTCATTCAGTCGGTTGCTGGCCGGTGGTATTACCCTCACGTTCTTTATCTACGTGCTGGTGAATGTGTCCATGGTCAGCGGACTGATGCCCGTGGTCGGGGTTCCGCTGCCGCTGGTCAGTTTCGGGGGTACGTCGATCGTGACCCTGATGCTGGGTTTCGGTATCCTCATGGCGATTCATACCCACCGACGAATGCTGGAGAGCTGATCCCCTGATGAAACGATACCTCGTCCTGCTGTTGCTTGTGACCTGGATAACCGCCGGATACGGAGCCGAGAATGGGCACTTTACGCAATCGGCCGGGGCACGCGCTTTCATCGATGAAATGGCGGAAAAGGAGGGCTTTGAACGGGAAGCACTCCGGAACTGGCTTGGCGCAGCCCGGCATAAGCAATCTGTAATTGACCGGATCAGTGCGCCAGCTGAAAAAGTGCTGGAGTGGGGCGAGTATCGTAAGATCTTCTTGACCGAGTCGCGCGTGAAACAGGGGCGTGCCTTCATGGAGCGTCACGCGGAAGCGCTGCGCAGGGCCGAGTCGGCCTTCGGGGTTCCGCGTGAAATCGTAACCGCCATCATCGGCATTGAAACGTTTTACGGTCGTCACAAGGGCAATGACCGCGTGCTTGATGCGCTTGCCACTCTGGCCTTTGATTACCCACCGCGAAGTGATTTTTTTCGTGACGAACTCCGGCAGTATCTGCTCCTTGCCCGCGAACAGGGGTTTGACCCGGAGAAGCCCAAAGGGTCCTACGCCGGCGCCATGGGCTACGGTCAGTTTATTGCCAGTAGTTACCGCCACTACGCCGTGGATTTTGACGGCGACGGCCTCGTGGATCTTTTTGACAGCCCTACCGACGCCATTGGCAGTGTTGCCAACTATTTTTATGAGCACAACTGGCGACGCTCGCAACCCGTGGCCAGACGCCTCCAGGAACGGGAAGGCGTGGCTCTGGTCCTGCCCGCGAGGCTGCTCGTATTAAAGGATGGCAATGAAAGGCTGCACTGGCTCGCGTATCATAATTTCGACGTGATTACGCGCTATAATCATAGTGAGCTCTACGCCATGGCGGCGTGGCAGCTGGCACGATCGCTTGGACTGGATGAGTAACTGCATGAAGCGTCATTTTTCCCCGGGAGCTGTAACGGTATTACTGGTGTTCGCAGCGCTTGCAGCAGGCTGTGCCTCTACAGGGGATGGACGCGTTTCCGACTCCCGCTACACCATGGACCAGGATGCGGGCCCCGAGCGTCACTTTGATGTGTCCACCGTGGTGGAGCCGGAGCCGCGTTATGAACCCCCCACCAGCGCTGGCAATCAATCCCCCTATGAAGTCTGGGGTGAAACCTACGAGGTGATGGACAGTGCGCAAGGCTATGAGTCAACGGGCACGGCAAGCTGGTATGGCCGTAAGTTCCACGGGCATAAGACGTCCAATGGGGAAACCTATGACATGTTTGAGCTGACGGCTGCGCACCGGAGCCTGCCACTGCCGACCTTTCTGAGGGTGACCAACCTGAAGAACGAGCGTTCAACCATTGTGCGCGTCAATGATCGGGGGCCGTTTCACGGCGATCGCCTGATTGATCTGTCCTACGCGGCTGCCAGGGTTCTCGGGTTTCAGGGGCAGGGCACGGCAAGAGTGCATATAGAGGCCGTTGCCACCAGACCGCCAAGTCAGGACTCTGGCGAAGAGGTGGATAACGGGGAAAAATCGAAAAGTCTCTTTGTTCAGGTGGGGGCATTTGGTAATTTGTCCGCCGCAACACAGTTGAGGGACCAGCTTTTCCTGATTGCCGGTTCGAGAGTGCATCTGGTCGAGGCCGCCCTTCGCGAAGGCGTCGTGCATCGGGTTTGGGTCGGGCCCTTTGATAGCCGAACCGAGGCAGAACAGGAAAAAAGCGTGATTGAGCGCAATAATCTGGGCCAGCCAATTATCATCTCCAGGCCGCTGGAAGCAGCGGGCTGATTCAGTCGATTCACCAGGAGTACCACCATGCAGAGACTGCTTCGCGCACTCCTCACTTTTATTGTTGTTATTGGAAGCCAGGGAGTGTGGTCGTCGTCGGCATTGATGCCGTCACCGCCGGAGCTCGGCGCTGACTCCTATATTCTTATGGATGCCAGCAGTGGTCGGGTGCTGGTTGAGAATGATGCGGAAAAACGGTTGGAGCCGGCCAGCTTGACCAAGATGATGACGGCCTACATTGCAGACCGGGAAATGGCGGAAGGGCGTCTGAGCACGGACGAGGAGGTCCGCGTCAGCGTCAACGCCTGGCAGACCGGCGGTTCCCGGATGTTCATCCAGGAAGGTACCAGCGTTACCGTCGGTGAACTGATGCGGGGTATTATCATCCAGTCCGGCAATGACGCCAGTGTGGCCCTTGCCGAGCATATCTCCGGCAGCGAGAAATCCTTTGCGCAAATGATGAACCAGCAGGCCAGCCAGCTGGGTATGGAGAATACGCATTTCACCAATCCAACGGGGCTTCCGAACCCGGACATGTACACTACCGCCAAGGATATGGCGCTCCTCTCCATCGCTAAGATCCGGAAGTTTCCGGATACCTATGATCTCTATTCCCAGCGCTATTACACCTACAACGGTATCCGCCAGCCCAACCGCAACCGCCTGTTGTGGCGTGATAAATCGGTTGATGGGCTGAAGACGGGGTACACTGAAGATGCCGGCTATTGTCTCGCCGCATCCGCCAATCGGGATGGCATGCGCCTGGTCGCCGTGGTTATGGCGACGGACAGTGCCGAGGCGCGGGCGCGGGAGGCTCAGCAGCTTCTCAACTATGGGTTCCGCTACTATGACACCAGTCGTCTTTACGAGGGCGGCGAGAAGATCACCGGAACACGGGTCTGGAAAGGGGAAAGCGAACAACTGGATCTTGGTGTGTCGGAAGACTTCTACCTGACGTACCCATCGGGAAGCAGGGCCGATCTGGAATCAACGGTCGAGGTTGATACCGTTCTGGAAGCCCCGATACAGCGCGGAGCCGTTCTGGGTAAACTGACATTGTCGCTCGATGGCAAGACCATGGCCGAGCGTGACCTGATTGCGTTGCACGGGGTTGAGCCGGGTGGTTTTTTCAGTCGGATCTGGGACGCGATCAAGCTTTTCTTTATGAATCTGTTTGGGTAAACACGTTTGCATGAGTCAGACCAAGGGACCTGAAATCGAATTCCCCTGTCACTATCCCATCAAGGTGATCGGGGATCATGCCGAGGACTTCGCGCACGAGGTGACGCGCGTTATCCAGCGCTTTGATCCGCAGTTCGATCCGGCCTCCATGACGGCCCAGCCGAGCCGCAACAGCCGCTTTATTTCCGTCCGCGTATCCTTCTATGCAACCAGCGAATCCCAGATCAGGGAGTTGTTCGAGGCACTGAAGGCCACGGGCCGGGTTCACATGGTGGTGTGATGGCAACAACACCGGGCGGGAATACGGAACCCCTGACGTTCCACCGCTACGGCCGGCGGCCCTACGCGCCGGTTTTTGAGGCCATGAAAGCATTTACCGATGCCCGCGACGCATCCACACCGGACCAGTGCTGGCTGCTCGAGCACGAGCCGGTTTTTACCCAGGGCCAGGCGGGCCGTGCCGAGCATGTGCTTGCCCCGGGTGATATTCCCGTTGTCCAGGTCGATCGTGGTGGCCAGGTGACCTATCACGGTCCCGGTCAGTTGATGGTCTACCCCCTGGTCGATCTTGCGCGGCTGCATCTTGGTGTTCGTGAATTCGTTACCCTCCTTGAAAACCTGACGGTGGCAACGCTTGCCCGCTGGGGCATCGAAGCGGCGCCGCGACGGGATGCTCCCGGCGTTTATGTTGAAGGGCGGAAAATTGCGTCACTGGGCCTGCGGGTGAGGCGCGGGCGGGCCTATCACGGCCTTGCCATCAATGTGGACATGGATCTGGCGCCCTTTCAGCGGATTAACCCTTGTGGTTACGCGGGCATGCCGGTAACCCGTCTGAGTGACCTGACCAGTAAACCGGTGACCCTGGACGATGTTGCCGAGGTGGTGGAGCAGGAGCTGTGTTATCGTCTCACAGAGAAGTGTTAGGGGACTGTTGAATGCCATCCGAGAAGAAAAGCCGTTCGGTGGACCGGATCAAGACCGGCACCTTTGAGCGGCGCCTCAGCCTGACGCGCGCCGGTCTCTATGCGGGGACCCGTATGGCGGGCCACTATGCCACAAACTGGTTCGGAAGCCGCGAACGCCGCGATAAGCGCCACAGCAGCATGCTCACCCGCCAGGCTGAATTCCTTGTGGAGGAGCTTGGCCAGCTCAAGGGCAGTGTCGTCAAGATCGGTCAGATCATGGCGCTGTACGGGGAGCATTTCCTGCCGGAGGAGGTGACCGAAGCGCTGCATACGCTGGAAGACAAAACGACCTCTCTCGAATGGCCGGTTATTGAGCGCACCCTCAAGGAGGAATTGGGCAGTAAGCGTTTCGCCGAACTGGATGTGGAGCCTGACCCCATTGGCGCGGCGTCATTGGGCCAGGTCCATCGGGCGGTAAGGCGTTCGGATGGAACCTCGCTCGTTCTGAAGATCCAGTATCCCGGTGTAGCGGAGGCAGTGGATTCCGACCTGAACTCGGTCGCCCAGCTGCTGAAAATGGCCCGGGTGGTGTCCTGGGGACCGGATTTCGACGAGTGGCTGGAAGAAGTCCGGACCATGATGCACCGGGAAGTGGATTACGAACTGGAGGCACGGACCACCGAAGCCTTCCGGCTTAAGCTTGAGAATGATCCGCGCTTTGTGGTGCCCCGCATCATTCCCGAGTATTCCGCTCCCCATGTGATTGCCTCAACCTTTGAGTCCGGCTACTCGGTTGGCTCGGAGCCGGTACAGTCCCTGTCCCTGGAGCGACGCTCGGAACTGGGTAAGGCCGCCCTTGAACTCTTCCTCAGCGAGCTCTTCATCTGGAACGAGATACAGACCGACCCCAACTTTGGCAACTACCGCATCCGCTTGGCGGAGGATACCGGCGACAGGGACCGCATCGTGCTGCTTGATTTCGGAGCCGTCCAGCGTTACTCCGATGATTTTCTGGGGCCTGTCCGGGAGATGATCCAGGCATCCTATGAACAGGACCTGGAGGCGGTCATACAGGGGGGCATCAAGCTGCGGTTCATGGACCCCGAGTGGCCAAGACCCATACTGGAGCGTTTCGGGCGGGTCTGTATGTCCGTGCTGGAGCCACTCAGTGGGGATGATCTGGAGAAACCCGACTACGCTCTCAACGCCAATGGCGAGTACCGCTGGAAACAGAGCGATCTACCCAATCGTGTCGCCCGGGAGGCAACACGTTCCGCGATCAGTCGCTATTTCCGTATCCCGCCGCGCGAGTTTATTTTCCTCAACCGCAAACTGGTCGGCGTCTATACGTTTATCTCGGTGCTGGAGGCCGAGTTCAATGGGGAACCCATACTCCGGGAGTATCTGTACGGTGACGCGTCCTCGCACGAGGCGGCGACCGGTATTGAAGAGTCTGGTAAACTCTGACGTCAAAGATTTCAGGCAGTATTGGAGAAGTAGCGGAATGAACAAGGTAACCATATATGGGCGCGCCTCGTGCGGTTTCTGTACCGCCGCGCGTCGTCTGTGCGAAGTGCGTAACCTGCCTCATGAATGGGTGGACATGGAGGAAAAAGGTCTGAGCAAGGACGATCTCGCCAAACTCACAGGCAGTCCCGTGAGGACCGTCCCGCAGATTTTTGTGGACGGTGAGCACATTGGCGGCTTCGACGAGTTCTCGAATTATGTTGATGCCCACCTGGACTCACAGACCGGGTAACGGAGAGGGACGCATGGCGACTGATGACAATGGTATGGCTCGACCGGAAGACATCCCGGAAAATCGGTGGAAGCAGCATCTCGACTGGATGCAGGTGACCGGCAGTACGCTTGATGAACACCTGAAGGAACACAGGAGCGGCGAACTCTGGAAGCAGTTCCAGCGCCGCTCGATGACGCGGCGCCGCAGTGATGACGAGTCCTGAGGATATGATCCTCAGGGCGTGAAGGGCGTTTTCAGCCGCTTCTCCACCAGGTGATTTTTCAGCTTCGCCACCTTGGGAAGACCGTTCTCGTAGGGGGGGTAGGCCTCGCCCTGGATCAAGGGTTCCAGGTATTCGCGGCAATCCGTGGTGATGCCAAAGCCATCGTCGGTGGTGAAGTGGATGGGCATCTTCTTTTCCTGATTGGCTACTTCGTTGAGCGGCGCCTCACTGATGTGCCAGCGGTAGGGTGATGACGAATCCCGCTTGATCACCGGCATGATCCCGTTACGACCCTCCAGGGCGTAGGTGATGGCCGCTTCGCCAACGGCGTAGGCCTGCTCAAGGTCCGTCTGGGAAGCGATGTGACGGGCGGAGCGCTGCAGATAGTCGGCAACCGCCCAGTGGTTCTTGTAGCCCAGCGACTGCTTCACCATGTTGGCCAGGGTCGGAGCCACGCCACCAAGCTGGGCATGGCCAAAGACGTCACGCGGGCCGGCTTCCGACAGGAAACGACCATCGTCGTACTGGGCGCCCTCCGAGGCCACCACCACACAGAAACCATGGTCCTTCACGCTCTGGTCCACCTTGGCCAGGAAGGCTTCCCGCTCAAAGGGGTGTTCCGGGAAGATGATGACATGCGGCGCCGAGCCGGGTTCCCTGCCGGCCAGCCCTCCGGAGGCGGCGATCCAGCCCGCATGGCGGCCCATGACCTCCAGGATGAACACCTTGGTCGACGAGTCGCACATGGACTGGACGTCCAGGCTTGCTTCCAGGGTTGAGGTGGCAATGTACTTGGCCACGGAACCAAATCCCGGACAGCAGTCGGTGAAGGGCAGGTCGTTGTCCACGGTCTTGGGAATGCCGATGCAACTGATCGGATAGCCCATCCGCTCCGCCATCTGGGATACCTTGTAGGCCGTGTCCTGGGAATCGCCTCCCCCGTTATAGAAGAAGTAGCCGATGTCGTGGGCCCGGAATACCTCGATCAGGCGCTCGTATTCGCGGCGATTCTCATCAATGTTGCGCAGCTTGTAACGGCAGGAACCGAAGGCGCCGCCCGGTGTATGGGTCAGGGCGCGGATGGCGTCGTCATCTTCATGCGCGGTATCGATCAGATCTTCCTTGAGGGCTCCCGTGATGCCGTTTCGCCCCGCCAGCACGGTACCAATACGGTCACTGTTTTTGCGGGCTGTCTCGATGACGCCAGCGGCACTGGCGTTGATGACAGCGGTCACACCACCGGACTGGGCGTAGAAAGCGTTTTTAGGCGCCATGATGATTTGAGTCTCCTGCGATCACGTGAATTGCGCGCATGATACTTGAAAGCGATCGGTAGTGCATGATCCATACGGCTGCTGATTGGGTTTAACCCGCAATTCCAATACCATACCGGATCAGGATCACAAAAAGGCAGCCAGGCGTACCGATCATGCATATTCACATACTGGGCATCTGCGGCACTTTCATGGGAAGTCTGGCCATTCTTGCCCGCGAACTGGGGCATACGGTCACTGGCTCTGACGAGAATGTCTATCCCCCCATGAGCACCCAACTCGAGAATGCCGGCATTGAGCTACACGAGGGATACAGCCGGGAGGCGCTGAAACCGGCCCCGGACCAGGTGGTGATCGGCAATGCCCTGGGGCGCGGTAATCCAGCCGTGGAGTATGTGCTCAACCGTAACCTCCCCTATGTATCGGGTCCGGAATGGCTGGCCCGGGAAGTTCTCGGCAATCGTTGGGTGCTGGCGGCGGCCGGTACCCACGGTAAAACCACGACAGCTTCCATGATGCTGTGGATTCTGGATCAGGCGGGCTTTGATCCCGGCTATCTCATTGGGGGCGTACCCAATGATTTCGAACATTCGGCACGCCTGGGCTCATCCGATTTCTTCGTTATCGAGGCGGATGAATACGACAGCGCATTTTTCGATAAACGCTCGAAGTTCATTCATTACCGCCCACGCACCCTGATCCTCAATAACCTTGAGTTTGATCACGCGGATATCTTCGACACGATCGAGGACATTGAAAAGCAGTTTCACCATCTGGTGCGGACCGTGCCCGCAACCGGGCTGATCGTGCGCCCGGCGCGTGACAGGCACCTGGATCTGGCCCTTGCCCGCGGCTGTTGGACGCCCATCCAGACCACCTCGGTCGGTGGGGAGTCGGACCTGTCCGCCTGGCGCGCGGAACTCATGGAGAGTGATGGCAGCGATTTCATGGTGATCCACAATAACCAGCCCGTGGCGCGCCTGCGCTGGAAGCTGACGGGGCACCACAATGTTCGCAACGCGCTGGCCGCCATCGCTGCCTCCAAGCATGTGGGAGTAACGCCGGACCATGCCATTGCGGCCCTCAAGCGTTTTGGCGGCGTCAAGCGGCGGATGGAGCTGCTGGCGGATGTTGGCGGCATCCGCCTGTACGATGATTTTGCCCATCACCCCACGGCCATCGCCACCACGCTTGATGGTCTGCGCGAGCAGGTTGGAAATGAAACCGTTATCGCGGTGGTCGAGCCCCGATCCAATACCATGCGCCAGGGTTTCCACGGCGACCGTCTTCTGGAATCGACACAACTGGCTGACCGGGTGCTATGGGTCGACTACGACACCCAGGAGTGGCTCGGGAACATGCTGGCACGGGCCGGATCCAACCACAGCAGCCACTCCGTTATGGAGGAACTGGTGATGGACGTCTGTCGTGACCTGCCCAGGCCCAGCCATATCGTGCTGATGAGCAACGGCGGCATGGGTGGCCTTCGTGAGCAACTAGTAAAGCAGCTGGAGACCTGTTTTGGCTGAATCACGCGTGATCAACCTGGCGATGACCGGCGCCTCGGGCGCCCCCTATGGCCTGCGTCTTCTCGAAGAGCTGATTGCGGCCGGTTGCCAGGTGCGCTTTATGGTGTCGCGGGCGGCCCAGGTGGTGATCAGCACGGAGACGGAACTGCGCCTGCCGGGCAGCCCTGATGCCATGCAGCGGTATCTGGAAGAGCGTTATGGCGCGGCGCCGGGTCAGCTCCAGGTCTTCGGGCGGGAGGACTGGTTCGCTCCGCCGGCCTCAGGTTCCGGCCCAAAAGCTCCCCTGGTGATCTGCCCATGCAGCACCGGTACCCTCTCGGCACTGGCCAACGGCGCCAGCGACAACCTGATCGAGCGCGCCGGTGATGTCGCACTCAAGGAAAAGCGCCAGCTGATCCTGGTGCCCCGGGAATCCCCCTATTCCGAGGTGCATCTTGAAAACATGCTGCGCCTGACCCGCATGGGCGCCACCATCATGCCGGCGAGCCCCGGCTTCTACCATGAGCCGGCCACGGTGGCGGACATGGTGAACTTTATTGTCGCCCGCCTGCTGGACCACCTGGACCTGGACCAGTCCCTGGTGGCCCGCTGGGGCGAGGCCCGTGCCGCCATGAAATCCAGCAGCCGTAAGAGCGATGTCTCCGATGGAGGTTGAATGGAAGAATGTACCGGCCGCCATCTGGCGCCGTTACCGTCAGGGCCTGCGCCCGGTGGAGGCACCGGACCCGATCCGCTGGGAGGACCTTCATGGCATCGATACCCAGAAGGAAAAACTGGCCCACAACACCGAACGTTTCCTGGCCGGCAAGCCCGCTAACCACGCGCTGCTCTGGGGCTCCCGGGGCACTGGCAAGTCCTCTCTGGTCAAGGCCCTGCTCAACCGCTACCGGCATCAGGGCCTGCGGGTGATCGAAGTGGACAAAGAAGACCTGGTCCACCTCCCGGAAATCGTGGATGGCATCCGCCAACGCCCGGAACGGTTCATTATCTACTGCGACGATTTGTCCTTCGGCGACGGCGACCCGGCCTACAAGCCGCTCAAGAGTGTGCTCGAGGGGTCCATCGAACTGCCTCCGGAGAACGTGCGCGTTTACGCCACTTCCAACCGCCGCCACCTGATGCCGGAGTACTTCAGCGACAACCGCAACACCACGATGGAGGATGGCGAAATCCACCCTTCCGAGGCCGTGGAAGAACAGATCTCGCTGTCCGATCGTTTCGGCCTCTGGTTGTCCTTCTATCCCTTCCGTGAAGCGGTCTACCTGGAAGCTGTGGATGCGCTCTTTCCGGACGTGCAGGACCGCGAAGCCCTGCATCGGGAGGCGCTGCAGTTTGCGCTTGCACGCGGTGGACGCAGCGGCCGTACTGCCCAGCAGTTCTACCGCATGCGAAGTGGCGAAATCCGCTAAACAGTCCGATTTTCAGGATTGGCCGAAAGCCAGCGTGAGTGACGCGGCTCACTCCCGCTGAGGACGTTCTCAGGTTTCAGTTACCTCAGATCAGCCCCTGGGCTTCCATAGAACTGCTGCATGCCACGCGGAGATGTTGCAGGTTTTGTGAGGCGATATCAGGAGGTGGGCGTTTGGGGGCATTTGGGTATTGACGCCTTATCTTACTCTCAATAAGATGTAAAAATAATGAATGTTTAGCAGATTTTGAACAAACTTATACCGTGAAACGGAAGAACATTGCCATGATCACCGCTGGCCGCACACTTGGCGAACTGGCCCGGAACATCCCTGGTGCCAGCCAGATCTTCCACGAACAGGGGTTGCGTTTCTGTTGTGGTGGAGATCAGGCACTGGATGCTCAGAGTCTTGTGAAGCAGCTTGAAGCGCTGGCTGCGTAAAGGCGTTTGATCAGGATCAACCGTTACAGGTCACCATCGGCGTACGCTGGGGACTGGGTCAGTAATAGAAGGAGAAGGGGCATGAGTGATGCAACCGGGGTCCGCACTGAACGAGCGGACTTTGAACAACAGACCGATGGCTGGAAGGTCACGCTGGAGCGGGAACTGGAAGTATCGCCGGTACAGGCCTGGACCTGGCTGACGGATTCCGATCACCTACGGCAGTGGCTGGCGCCTGGCGAACTAAATCTTAAACCCGGAGGACGGGTCCGCATCGAGTTTGAAATGAGTGGTGAACCCATTGACTCGCATATTATCGAGCTCGAGCCGGAACGACACCTCACCTATTCCTGGAGTAACGGCGACGCGCCGCGCAGACCCCTGCGCTGGGACCTGGAACCGACCGACGGTGGCACGTGGCTTACCCTCACCATCGGGCTGCTGCCTGAAGACCAGATCGCGATCAGTGCAGCGGGCTGGGATGCCCATCTCCAGATGCTGGAAGCGGCTGTGGCAGGCGTCCCCATCAGCTTTCCGGTGGCACGCTTCAAAGAGTCGCGCACTCAGTTTGAAGAGGCGCTTGAAGCTCATAAATAGTGAATTTTGTTCATTCATTAATCAAATAAAACGTACAAAACAGGCATGTTATCGAGGTCTCTGGTATGAGCATCGATGCGGACGTCAGCGACGCTGCGCGGGACTATCTGGCGAACGTACTGGCGAAACAGGAAATTCCGGGCATGGCGGCGCGCCTGTTCGTCCAGAACGGAGGTACATCCAGAGCGGAGACCTGTCTGGCGTTCTGTCCGCCCGGTGAGGAGCAGACCAGCGATACCCGACTGGATTTCGGTGAGGTCACGCTTTACGTGGATGCACCGAGTCTTCCCTATCTGCGGGAAATCCGGCTCAATCTGGACGCGGCCGCCGACTCCCAGACCCTGACCATCAAAGCGCCCTATGCAAAACAGCCCGCGGAACCGCCCAAAGAACTGGCCCTGCCAATGGAGTGCGTGGCCCGGCGCGTACCACACGGCAACGAGGTCACCCTGCCGCAAGGGGCGCAGGTCTCGGTCACTCAGGCGCTTGGCGGCAGCGTAACCGTTAACCACGAGGGCAATCTCTATCGCCTGTCGCCTGAGGAAGCCGGTAAAGTGGGTCTGCGCAGTGACGTGGCCATATTTGAGCCGCCGGAAGACGGGAAAGTCAATGAAGATCAATGCTGGCAGGCACTGGAACAGGTCTATGACCCTGAGATTCCGGTTAATATCGTCAGCCTTGGGCTTGTCTACGACCTCAGGGTGAACGGGGAACAGAGTTCCGTGTACCTGAGGATGACTCTGACCTCCCCGGGATGTGGCATGGGCGATGTGATTGCGGGCGATGCCCGCAACCGGCTGAAGGAGGTTCCCTTCGTTGAAAACGCGGAGGTGGACATCGTTTTTGATCCGCCCTGGACCTATGACATGCTCAGCGACGAGGCCCGTCTTGAGCTGGGACTTCTCTGATGGAGAACACACTACCTGCGTCCTGGCGCCCGGATCCGCAATCCTTAAGTCGGGTGAAGCCGTTAGGCGATCAGGCCAACCGGATTGATGGTTTTGGTCATTGTGGCAATGCCGGCACCCCGCGACACTGAGCGCGAATGGACAACACCGGAGCCCCCAGATGATCTCTCGCCCTCTCTTCGACAGTGACCACAACCAGTTTCGTGACACTGTCACCCGCTTTCTTGAGCATGAAGCCGTTCCCCACCACGGCCAGTGGGAAAAGGACGGCCAGGTCAGCCGTGAGCTCTGGACCAAGGCCGCCGAGCTGGGCCTGCTTTGCCCCAATGTTCCAGAGGAATACGGCGGTGCCGGTGTCGATTTCCGCTACAGTGCGGTGGTGATGGAAGAAGTCAGCAGGCTTGGCCTCTCCGGCATTGGATTTTTCCTGCATTCGGACATTGTCGCGCCCTATATCCTCCATTACGGCACCGAGGAACAGAAACAGAAATACCTTCCCAGGATGGCCCGGGGCGAGATGATCACCGCCATTGCCATGACCGAGCCCGGGGCCGGCAGTGACCTCCAGAGCATCCGCACTACCGCGGTCAGGGATGGCGATCACTACATCCTCAACGGTTCCAAGACCTTTATCACCAATGGTCAGATGGCGGACCTGGTGATCGTGGTGGCCAAGACCGATCCGAAAGAGGGCGCCAAGGGCACCAGCCTCTTCCTGGTGGAGGCCGACTGGGAGGGCTTCGCCAAGGGGCGCAACCTGGAAAAGGTCGGCATGAAGGCCCAGGACACCTCGGAGCTGTTCTTCCAGGACGTGAAGGTGCCCGCCGAGAACCTGTTGGGCAGCAGCGAAGGGCAGGGCTTTATGCAGCTGATGCAGGAGCTTCCCCAGGAACGCCTGCTTGTGGGTCTGGTGGCCCTTGCCGCCTGCGAGGGCGCCTTCCAGTGGACGCTGGACTACACCAAGGAGCGCAAGGCCTTCGGCAAGCCGGTCATTGGCTTCCAGAATACCCGCTTCAAGCTGGCTGAACTCAAGGCCGACATCACCGCCGGCCGTACCTTCGTGGACCGGTGCATGGAGCTGCACCTGGACGGCAAGCTCGACGTTCAGACTGCTGCCATGCTCAAGCAGTGGACTACCGATCTGCAATGCCGTGTGATGGATGAGTGCCTGCAACTCTTCGGAGGCTACGGCTACATGTGGGAATACCCTATCGCCAGGGCCTGGGCCGACGCGCGGGTGCAGCGTATCTACGCCGGGACCAACGAGATCATGAAGGAAATCGTCGCCCGCTCCTTCTGAGCACTCGCGTTTCACAAATGCCAAGCGTATCAAGGTAAGCGCCGCCCGCGTTCGGTACAGTCCCGTCAGGGAAATGACCCATACAACGCGACGGGTGGCGCATACATGAGCAAACGCATTCTCCAGATTGGCCTTGTTGCCATGGTCGTGATCGGCCTTGCCGGCTGCCTCAGGGAAGAAAGTTCCGATGAGTTCGAGGAAGACGTTCAATCCCTGGATAGCCCCATCAATAACAGTGATCCGGACCGTTACCGTGGCCGGGTTATAAACGGTGAGCTGGAGAATGCGCTGGTCTGGCTCGATATGGACGCCGATGGTATTTTTGAAGGCAGTTTTGAGCGTCTATGCGATGACGGTCCTAGCGGCCCAGAGCCAGCGGCATTATCGGATGCGGATGGTCGTTTTGAGCTCGATGTCTCCGGGCTTAGGTGTCCCAAAACGGAAAGTTCCGATCTTGATCCACGCAATTACCCGCTCATGGTCGTAGCGATTCCGGGGCTGACCGAGAACGCACGGACTGGAGTCATAAGGGAAGATAAGGGGGGAGCATTCTTTCTCGCTGCGCCGCCCGGAGTGGAGTTGGTGACACCCTTCACAACCATGGCGTTTGTAGCCAGGGCTGAAACCTGGCGGGGCATAAAAGATATTGAGAACCCGACGGAAGCCATCGAAGAGCGCAGGCAGACCCTGAGCCGGGCTGGCACGGACATCACCCGCCGACTCAGTGGGGCCAAGGAGACCATTGGTGTGTACTCCGATTACCTGATCAGCGGCGCGGAGCGGGTGCCGTTCTATTCAGAGGCATTCCGTCGCATGATCCAGGCCCAGATTCCGGATGGTCGCATCCCCAGACGCGCGTCTGCCGAATCCGCAGGTGACCTGGTGGGTACTGCTATTCCCCCCGAGGATATGGATGTGATTGGCTCGATCCTGCTGGACCAGTCAGAGCCGTTGATCAAAGAGGTTGACAAGATCATTGAAAAGCGTGGGGGTACTGATAACTTTCAGCTTCCCGAGCTGGATACAGTGGCAGTGGTCGATGCAGAGGCGGATCTGATTAATCCCTGGCTGTTGCTCGAGCAGACCCTTTACCTGTCCAAGGACGAAGGCGAAGACTTTGGAGCGTCGGCTATCCCCGATGATGTCCGTCAGGCCGGGATCATTACCCATGCCTACAGTCTGGGCACAGCGCTGAGGCGCGCCACGGCCAGGGGGCACTTCGCGCCGTCCATGCAGCGAATTATCCGCATGGCCAACAAGGATGGACGGGTCAGCGAGCTTGGCGCTCAGCCCGGGCTGGCGTTTAATCTGGATAATCCGGTTGACGGCACCGTGGAGGCTGAAGACAGTCCTGATGAGCGTTTTGTCTTTGACTGGAGCGATGAGGATCTGGCGCGCTTGCAGTCGCCTCAGCGGCTTGGCGTTCTTGGGTTGGGTAGTCTGGACGATTACGATCGCGAGGATGGGGACCGCATATACCGGGAGAGTGCCTCTAACGATCGGATTCTCGATATGGAGCGAATTCTGGGAAGTAATGGTGACGTCGATTACAAAATAGAAGAGGTGGGGCCGGCGAGTGACATTGATCGCTACGTCTACAGCCTCTCTATCGGTGAGACCATTACGCGCAACCTTCAAGACTTCTCTACCTGCTCCATCTCTGGTGACGATAACGAGCGAGTCATCAATGCCGTGCAGGAGATCGCCGTTTCGGGTGATCAGGAGGGCACGGAAATACTGTACGGACACCTGCGAGAGGAGGGTGGGGATGGGCCCTTGTTCCGTGTTCTTATCAGAGAGTTTGTGGCGGATGATGACAATAAGTCTTTGAACTGGCGCTGGGAAATCGAGTATTACGATCATCAGGGTGGCGAGCTGCTCGCAGCTACACAGCCGGATCTGATTCGATCCATGCGGTTGATTGAGGGAGAGGTCGCATTAAGCAGCGTCTGCGGTGACGAGTATTCTCTGAAGGATGGTATTGATGCGTATGTGTCGTTCGAGCACATCCCCTTTACCCAGTACCTCGAAGAGGTCGGCACCGGGAACTGATGGCCAATTGACTGACGGCGGTCGTTAAAATGGGTTTGAAAAGGATTTGACAGCACCCCTGGCGCGCAGTAAAGTACGCGCCATATTCGGGCGGCGCCCGGAGCAACAGAAAGACCTCTTGCCGAGGTGGCGGAAATGGTAGACGCGCTAGCTTCAGGTGCTAGTGTCCGTAAGGACGTGGAGGTTCAAGTCCTCTCCTCGGCACCACTTTTTATCCTTCCCCTTTTGTGCTCCCATAACAGTTTTCGCCCCCCTAGGTCCTAACAATATTCACAACCCAGCCGCAGGCGAACGCAATGGCTTCAGGAACCCTTCAAGACGACCCTCACGGAAAGCGCGAAGCTGAGAAGTACGAACGGCCCGTACACAGCCGTGAAATGATTCTGGAACACCTCAAGAAACGCGGCGCGCCCGCTACCCATCAGAAGCTTTGCGAAGAATTTGATCTCGATGATGAAGAGCTTATTGAAGGGCTGCGTCGCCGGCTTATTGCCATGGCCCGGGACGGTCAGCTGATCTGTAACCGTCGGGGCGCGTATCTGCCTATCACCGAAGCCGACCTCACCCGTGGACACGTCCAGGGTCATCGTGACGGCTTCGGTTTCGTGGTGCCGGACGGCGAGGGCGACGATCTTTTCCTGAATGCGCGTCAAATGCGCCAGGTGTTCCATGGGGACAGGGTTCTGGTCCGCGAGGATCAGCGGGACGCTCGCGGGCGCCGTGAAGGTGTCATTGTCGAGGTGCTTGAGCGCAATACGCAGCAGGTCGTGGGTCGTCTCCATCGCGAAGACGGTATTGCCATGGTCCAGCCGGAAAATGCCCGCATCAACCAGGAAATCATGATTCCTGAAGAGGGCTGTGGCGGTGCCGGCCATGGCCAGTACGTGACGGTTGCCATCGATAAACAGCCCTCCATGCGCAACAAGCCCGTTGGCCGCATTGTGGAGATTCTGGGGGACCACATGGCGCCCGGGATGGAAATTACCGTGGCCATCCGCTCTTACGGCTTACCGGATCAGTGGCCGCCGGCGGTGACGGAGCAGGCCAGACAGATTCCCGAAGAGGTATCCGAGGCGGCGAAGCAGGGTCGAGTCGATCTGCGTGATATGCCGCTGGTGACCATCGACGATGAGAGTGCTCGCGATTTTGACGATGCCGTCTTTGCCGAGAAGCGCAAGGGCGGTGGTTACCGGCTGGTGGTCGCGATTGCAGACGTGGCCTGGTACGTGCGCACGGGGACGGCGCTGGACGAGGAAGGCAAGAACCGGGGCAACTCGGTGTACTTCCCGGATTATGTGGTTCCCATGCTGCCTGAGAAGCTCTCCAACGGGCTCTGTTCCCTGAATCCGGGCGTTGACCGCCTCTGCATGGTCTGTGACATGAACCTGAGTCGTGATGGCCGGATTACCGGCTATAACTTCTATGAAGGGGTAATGCACTCCCATGCACGCCTGACCTACAACAAGGTCAGCGCCATTCTGGAGACGCCCGATTCCGACGAAGGGCGAAAGCAGCGCGAGCAGTACGCCTCGGTGGTGCCCCACCTGGAGACGCTCTACGGGTGCTATCAGATGCTGCGCCAGGCCCGGCAGGAAAGGGGTGCCATCGATTTTGAGACTACCGATACCCAGATCCGTTTTGATCGCGAGCGCAAGATCAGCGAGATCGTGCCTGTGGTGCGGAACGACGCCCACAAGGTGATCGAGGAATGCATGCTGTGCGCCAACGTGGCCACCGCGCGTTTCCTCAAGCAGCATAAGATCCCCACGCTTTACCGGATCCATGATGGCCCGTCACCAGAGCGCCTGGCGGACGTACGCCAGTTCCTGAGCGGGCTGGGCCTGGATCTTCCGGGCGGCGATGATCCGGAACCCCAGGACTACCAGAAGGTCCTGAGCCAGGTCTCGGACCGGCCCGACTCCCACATCATCCAGACGGTGATGCTGCGCTCCATGAAGCAGGCGGTGTACAGCTCCGAGCAGCGCGGTCATTTCGGGCTCGGCTTTGATGAGTACGCCCACTTCACCTCGCCCATCCGTCGCTACCCCGATCTGTTGATCCACCGGGGCATCAAGTCGGTTATTCACCGCAAGGCAAAATCCGGCGCCATGGCAAGCCTCAAGGGTCTGTTCGGAAGCGGTGCCAAGGCCAAGACCGTGGTGCCCGCGGAGAAGCCGGATCCCGAACTGGCGCGTTATGACTATACGCTGGAACAGGTCCAGCAGCTGGGTGAGCACTGCTCAATGACCGAGCGGCGCGCCGATGACGCCACCCGTGACGTCACAGCCTGGCTCAAGTGCGAATTCCTGGAAAGCCATGTCGGCGATGTTTTTGACGGTGTAATTGCCTCGGTAACCGGTTTCGGGTTCTTTGTGGAGCTGGCCGGTGTCTATACCGAAGGGCTGGTGCACATCTCCGCGCTGGGTGGCGACTTCTATCACTTTGATCGTGTGCGTCATACCCTGATTGGCGAGCGCACAGGCACAACCTATCGTCTGGGTGACGAAGTCCGTGTCCGTGTGGTCCGGGTGGATCTGGATGATCGCAAGATTGACCTGGAACTCGAGGATTCGGAAACCGGGGGCAAGGGCGGCCCCAAGAAGAAATCCGGAGGAAGTCGCCGCCGGCAGTCACCGAAGAGCGATGGTGGCAAGGGTGGCAAAAAGGACGCTGGCAAGAAAGATGCTGGAAAAGAAGGCGCTAATAAGGAAGGCGGCAATAAGGGCGGTGGTGGCCGTAAGCGCCAGAAGTCCCGTCGTGACGGCTGACCAGGGAGGCTAGGGTGGCGCAGCGTATTCTGTTTGGGTGGCACGCCGTTGAGGCGTTACTGGAGCATCATCCCGAGCGCGTCGTCCGCATCCAGTTTCAACAGGGGCGGGATGACAGGCGCCGAAAGCATGTCCGCGCGCTTGCCGAATCCTTCGGGGTGGCCATGGAAGAGTGCCATCGTCGGACCCTGGATGAGCTCACGGACAGTGAGAATCATCAAGGTATTGTTGCTCGGGTCAAGCCAGCACCGGAAGTTCGGGAAGCCGACTTGCTGGACCGTCTTGAAAGCTCCGGGAAACCACCCTTCCTGCTGGTCCTTGATGGCGTCACCGATCCTCATAACCTCGGAGCCTGTCTGCGCACTGCCGACGCCGCCGGTGTGGATGCCCTGATTGTTCCCAAGGACCATTCCGCGCCACTCAATGGTGTGGCCATCAAGGTGGCCAGCGGTGCTGCCGAGTCCGTGCCTGTGGTAAGGGTTACCAATCTTGCACGCTTTATGCGCCAGTGCCGCGAGCTTGGCGTCTGGTTCACGGGAACCACCGGCGATACGGACGCCACCATCTATGATCTTGATCTCAGCGGCCCTATAGGGCTTGTGATGGGGGCGGAAGGTGAGGGGATGCGTCGTCTTACCCGTGAGCACTGCGATCAGCTCGGAAACCTTCCGATGGCTGGAATGGTGAGCAGTCTCAATGTGTCGGTGGCCACCGGGATCTGTCTTTTTGAAGCCCGTCGCCAACGGCTGATTGCATCCTGAGCCTGTCGTCCCTAAAATGTGCGATCCCCGTAATTCGGGGTTTAATGCGATGTGCTCCAGAAGGCATCGTTTCTGATCACTCCTTGCTTCCGTCGGACGCCCACGGAGGCTGCTCAACCCGTAAGGAGCTACAATGCGTCATTACGAAATCGTGACACTGGTCCATCCGGATCAGAGCGAGCAGGTACCCGCCATGATCGAGCGATACACCAAGCTCGTGAATGAGGACGGTGGTACGGTACACCGTGTTGAGGACTGGGGTCGGCGCCAACTGGCCTATCCGATCAACAAGATCCACAAAGCCCACTATATCCTGATGAACATCGAGTGCTCCCAGGAAGCGCTGGGCGAGCTGCAGCACAACTTCCGTTTCAATGACGCGGTTATCCGGGACCTTGTGGTCAAGAAGGATGAAGCGATCACCGAGCCCTCCCCGATGAAGGCGACGGAAAATCGTGAAGAGCGCCGTGACGAACGTCCGCGTCGTGATACTGAGACCGATTCCGGCTCCGACGCATCCGCCGGTGGTGAAGACCAAGAGTCCGCGGAAGCCGAAGAAAGCAGCGAATAACACTCATCAGTGATGTAAGGAATCCTATTCATGGCACGTTTTTTCAGACGTCGTAAGTTTTGCCGTTTCACCGCGGAAGGCGTGAAAGAGATCGACTATAAGGATCTCGACACCCTGCGCGGCTACATTACCGAAACGGGTAAGATCGTACCCAGCCGGATTACCGGAACGCGTGCGCGCTATCAGCGCCAGCTCGCGACAGCCGTTAAGCGCGCGCGTTATCTGGCTCTGCTGCCGTACACCGACAGTCACGACCAGTAACACCCAGGGCTGATCAATGCAGCGTCTGGCCGAGTTCGTATTGCGTGGTCCGGTCTATGCCGCGGGCGTAGCAGTGATCGCAATGGCGGTACCTTTCCTGTTCTGGATCAGTGCCGCCGTTGTGGGCCTGGTTACGTTGCGGTTGGGGCTGCGGCAGGGGCTCAGTATTGGCATCTGGGCCCTGTTGCCAGGCGCGGCCTGGCTGCTGTGGGGAATGGACCCCGCACCATTGGCAGTGCTACTGCTGACCATGGTGATGTCGGCCATTCTCCAGGCCACCGTTTCCTGGGAGAAAACCCTGATCGGTGGTGCGGCGGCAGCCATTGCAGTGGCGCATGCCATCCCCTTGGTTGCTCCCGATTTTTTCGGGCAGGTGACGGGGATGGCGGAGCAGGTGTACTCAGAGATGGACTCCGGGGCCACGGCCAATCTGCCGGAAGGGCAGGATCCCGCCTCAGTGATCCGCATGATGATGATCGCGACACTGGGGCTGCTCAACTACGGTCTGGCCGTTCTGTCGACGCTGCTGGCCCGTGGCTGGCAGGCAAAGCTGTTCAACCCGGGAGGGTTGAAGAGCGAATTCCATGAATTCCGCCTGTCTGCCCCGGTTGCGCTGGCGGTGCTGGTGGTTCTTGCCGTAGGAGATTACGTTGGTCTGAATCCAACGTTGCTACTCCTGGTGCTGGGGCTGCCCTTGTTCATGGCCGGAATTGCGCTTGTTCACGGCGTTGTTGCAAAGCGTGAGCTGGCAGGCGGGTGGTTGATCGGGTTCTATATAGCCCTGATTATTCTGACGCCCTGGCTGTTTTTGGTTTTGATGATTGCGGCAATTATTGATAGCTGGTTCGATATCAGACAGCGACTATAAAAGAGGTTAATGGAATGAACGTTATTCTGCTCGAGAAAATGCACAAGCTGGGCGACCTGGGTGACCAGGTTAAGGTGAAGGCGGGTTATGGCCGTAATTACCTGGTTCCTTACGGCAAGGCGGTCCCGGCAACCAAGGCGAACGTTGAGGCATTCGAAGCGCGTCGCGCGGAGCTTGAAAAAGCGGCTGCGGAGCGGCTCCAGAAGGCTCAGGCACGTGCTGAAGCCCTTACGGACACGAATGTCACCATCGAGGCAAAGGCGGGTGCGGAAGGCAAGCTCTTTGGTTCCATTAGCGTACGGGACATCGCCGACGCCGTTACCGCCGTGGGAACCGAGGTGGAGAAGAGCGAAGTGCTGCTTCCGGAAGGCCCGATCCGGGTAACCGGGGAGTATCAGATTGGTCTTCAGCTTCATACCGATGTGCAGGTTACGATCAACCTGAATGTCGTCAGGGGTTAACCCGATCCACAGCAACGGAGTTCCCGGCTGATGGTGCAGGAACGGCAGGCGGATGACGACACCAGTCGTGTCAAGGTGCCGCCGCACTCGGTTGAGGCTGAGCAGGCGGTGCTTGGCGGCCTCATGCTGGATAATGCCGGCTGGGAGGTTGTTGCTGAGCTGATATCGGCCACTGATTTTTACCGCTCCGAGCACCGGCTGATCTTTTATGCCGGGGAACGCCTGATTGCGGACGACAAGCCCCTGGACATGGTTACGCTCGGGGAGTGGCTCGAGCAGTCCGGGGACCTTGGCGCCTGTGGTGGGCTCGCCTACCTGGGCCAGCTCGCCGAGCAGACGCCCGGCGCTTCCAATATCCGCTCCTACGCGGAGATTGTTAAGGAACGTTCGGTTCTGCGCCAGTTGGTGGAGGTTTCCGGACACATTGCCGACTCTGCCTTTAACCCCAAGGGCCGCACCAGTGCGGAGCTGTTGGATGAGGCGGAAAGCCAGGTGTTCCGTATCGCTGAGCACCAGGTCCAGCAGAGCGGTGGCCCTCGTGAACTCAACCCCATTCTCAAGGAAACGCTCACCCGGATCGAGGAACTCTTTGAGTCCGAAGGCGGGCTGACGGGTCTGACCTCCGGCTTCAAGGATCTGGACGACATGACGGCCGGGTGGCAGCCCTCGGATCTGGTGATCGTGGCGGGCCGTCCCTCTATGGGTAAGACTGCCTTCGCCATGAACCTGGTTGAAAACGCCATTATGGCCTCGGAGCAGTCCGTGCTGGTGTTCAGCATGGAGATGCCGGCGGACGCCCTCGTGATGCGGATGCTTTCCTCCATTGGCCGTATCAACCAGACGCGTATCCGCAGCGGTACGCTGGAGGATGAGGACTGGCCACGGCTCACCTCCGCCATCAGCCTGCTCAAAAACAAGCCCCTGTTTATCGATGACACGCCAGCACTCAGTCCAACCGAGATGCGCTCGAGGGCACGGCGCATAGCCCGCGAAACCGGCAACCTCGGCCTGGTGATGGTCGATTATCTTCAGCTGATGCGAGCGCCGGGAAACAATGAGGGGCGTACCGCCGAGATTTCTGAAATCTCCCGTGGTCTGAAAGGGTTGGCCAAGGAGCTGGACTGCCCCGTTATCGCACTGTCACAGCTGAACCGGAGCCTTGAGCAACGCCCCAACAAACGTCCGGTGAACTCGGACCTTCGTGAATCCGGAGCTATCGAGCAGGACGCGGATGTTATTGCGTTCATCTACCGCGATGAGGTCTACAACGAGGACAGCAGTGACAAGGGCACTGCTGAGATCATCATCGGTAAACAGCGTAACGGCCCGGTTGGGACGGTACGTCTTGCGTTTATTGACCAATATACCAAGTTCGAGGATCTGGCTTTCGGGGATTATGGAGACGACTATTAATGCCGCGACAGACCCGAGCCCGGATCGATCTGAGTGCGCTCAGGGATAATTTCCGGCTTGCCCGGAAGCTGGCGCCGGGCACCCGATCCATGGGGGTGGTCAAGGCCGATGGCTACGGTCATGGGCTGGAGGCGGTGGCACAGGCTCTGACCCGGGAAACTGACTGCCTCGCGGTTGCGACCCTGGAGGAAGCCCAGCGTATCCGTCAGGCCGGCTTAACCCCGGATGTGGTCCTTCTTGAAGGCGTGCACGAGCCCTGCGACTGGCGCCTCGTTGTCGAGGGTCGATTCCAGCCGGTGCTGCACTCGCTCCATCAGCTTGAGGGCGTGGATTGCGTGCCGCACAACGGGGCGATTCCTGTCTGGGTGAAGTGCAACACGGGTATGAATCGCCTCGGCTTCGATGCGGAAGGTGTTGAGGCTATGATACTGAGGCTCCGGGAGACTCCGGGGCTGGAGGTGGCCGGTCTGATGACCCATTATGCCTGTGCCGATGATTCCGGCGACACCATGACCGGCGAGCAGGCACGCCGCATGCGTGCGATCAGCCGGGAATTCCCCGAGCTTCCCGTCAGTGCCGCCAATTCAGCCGCACATTTCCATGAAAACGACAGTCACTTTGACTGGACCCGCCCGGGGATTATGCTCTATGGCGGTACGCCCCTGATCGGGCGGCGAGGACCGGACCTGGATCTGAGGCCGGTGATGAAGCTGGAATCACGCGTCATTGCCGTGCGCACGCTGGCGCCAGGGGAAACGGTGGGGTACGGCGCCACCTGGATTGCGGAACAGCCAACACGCATGGGCATTGTCGAGATCGGTTATGGCGACGGTTACCCAAGGCATGCGCCCAACGGAACGCCCGTGGCTGTTGATGGCTGTCGGTGCGAGCTTATCGGCAGGGTGTCGATGGATATGATCGCGGTCAGTCTTGAGGCCTGTCCCCAGGCCAGTCCCGGCTCATCGGTGGAACTCTGGGGCGAGACGGTTTCCGTGGATGAGGTTGCGCAGCTGTCGGGCACCATAAGCTATGAACTGCTTACGGCGGTCTCGCCCCGTGTTCCCCGGATCTATGAGAGCAGGGAGGAGACCTAGCTGGTCTCCGGCTCAAAGAGGATTTCCTCCATGAATTCCAGGATGCCCTCGATGTGCCGGTCGTCTGCTTTTTTCACGACATTGTGGATGACCATGCGGGTCCCTTTGAGCATACTGCTGATGCCCATGCTTGCCATCTTCTGGAGCATGGGCCCGGCGTCCATACGCCTCAGCGGTTCCAGAAAAAAGAAGTCCACGCCGGTTTCGGTCAGTTTCAGGATGGTATCGTAGAGTTCCTCGCGCTTCTTCTTGGTGACGCCGTTGGTGCGGATGTCGTCAATCAGCTGGTTGGTTTCGGTAACCAGTGATTCCGGAAGGGGGGCAACGAGGTGGTACTGGTCTTTCGGCATATCGTCTGTCTCCTGTGTTTGGCATGCCCAGTGTCATTACCATTACAAGGTGTGAGCGAGGGTTGGGCATTGGCTGAAATGGCAGTTATTCTGTCGGCGCGGCAAGATAAAGGCAAATAGGGAAGCGCGTGGCGTGAAAATACTCGTTATCTATGAACCGGGAACGTTCGGTCAATCATTGCTGGAACGCCTGAACCAAACCGGATTGAATATCACGCCGCTGCTGCTCAGTCGTCCGGCCGAATTGGCGCTGGATCAGCTTCAGTCCTGGCTGGAACCGGATTTTGACCTCGTGGTCAACGCCATCACCATGGACGACCCTGAGCTGGTGGAACAGCAACCCGAGCAGAGTCGGGTACGCCTGTACGATATTCCCAGGGCCCTGGCCGAGCGGGCGGCCTTCCATGCGGTTGCCATGCTGCAGTTGTCCAGCTGTTACGTCTTTGATGGTCGCAAGCAGCAACCCTACATCGCCAGTAATCCCGGCAACCCATTATCCATGCTGGGTCAGTACCAGTGGGACACGGAGCAGTTCCTGCGCGGCAACCTCCCCCGACACCTGATTCTGCGCACGGGCTGGTCTCTTGAGCGCTTTGTGGAAAAGGTCACCACCTACTCCGGCACCGATCCCCTGCACATGAGTGGTCGTCATTTCGGCCAGCCGGTGGACACTGTGGATCGGGTCCGTGTTGTTGTGGCTATCATGCAGCAGCTTTCATGTGGCGCCGAGGCCTGGGGAACCTATCAGTATGCGGGTGCGGATCCCGTCTCACTCTATAAACTGGGATTGGAAATCGCCGCGACACTCCCCTCCGCAAAACAACCCCGCCTGATCGACGAGGAAGCTTCCTGGCTGCGGCTGGAGCCCACCAACGCCATCCTCAATTGTAAGAAAATCCGCCACACCTTCGGTATTCAGCAACGGTTATGGCGGGATCCACTGTACGCCGATCCAGAGGCATGACGAACGCGTAATAAACCCGGTACAATTGCGTCCCTGAAAAAGCATAGCATGCGATTCATTTTTACCCGCTAGGATGGTCTGATGAGTACCACGCGCCGTTTCATTATTGTAACCCTGGGGCTTCTGCTTGTTTTCGGTGCTATCGCCGGTTACAAGGTCTTCGAATACCGGATGATGCAGCAGTACCTGAATAAGGAGGAGCCACCCGCTCTCGTGGATGCGACACGTGCTGAGTCCAGGGAGTGGGTGCCATCGCTGCACTCCGTAGGCAGTGTTCGTGCCGTCAATGGAATCAGGGTGGCTAACGAAGTGCCCGGGGTGGTGGAGGAGATCCAGTTTGAATCCGGAGACATGGTTGAAGCCGGTGACGTACTGGTCAGGCTGGACGCTGAAACGGACAAGGCAGCCCTTGAGACCCGCAAGGCCGAGGCGGAGCGGGCCCGCCAGGAATTCGAGCGTCTCTCCAACCTGGTTTCCCGCGATGCGGTATCCCAATCCCAGTATGACGAAGCCAAGGCGAACTTTGATGCGTCCCGGGCCCGCGTGAATGCGCAGCAGGCACAGCTCCGCAAGAAGATCATCCGTGCGCCTTTCCCCGGTAAGACGGGCCTGCGCCAGGTTGACCAGGGCGAGTACATGGCCACCGGTACGCCCATTGTCGAGATCAATATGGTTGATCCCATATACGTCGAGTACACGGTGCCAGAGAAGCACCTGGGAACGATTTCGGCGGGGGATCGGGTCACCACCACGGTCGCCGCCTTCCCGGATCGGATCTTTGAGGGCGAAATCAGTGCCATCAACAGTTCTGTCAGCGCTGAGAGTCGTACCGTGCGGGTGCGCGCAACCCTCGATAACAAGGATGGCGCGCTCAGGCCCGGTATGTTTGCCAATGTCCGTACTCTGAGGTCCGAGCCGCGGAAAGCGGTTGTTGTCCCCCGTACGGCCATCTCCTTTAATACGTACGGGGATTTTGTCTACGTGATCGCGGAAAACGATAAGGGCGAACTGGTTACCGAAAGGCGCAGTGTTGAGACAGGTGTTGAGCGGGATCGGGTCATAGAAGTGACGTCCGGACTCGAGGCTGGCGAGCAGGTCGTGGAGACAGGGCTGCTCAGACTGCGTGCCGAGCAGCGCGTTGAGATTGCTGAGGACGATGACGAGCCGAAGGATGACGTTTCCCGGGAAAAGGGTGAGAACGCAGCAGAGCAGGGAGCAGCTGACTGATGCGATTCACCGATATATTCGTCAATCGGCCGGTACTTGCCACGGTTATCAGTCTTCTGATCCTGCTGCTGGGCGTGCGCTCGGCGATGGACATGGAAATCCGTCAGTACCCCGAGCTTGAAAGCACTACGGTTACCGTGACCACCGCCTACCCCGGCGCCAGCTCCGACCTTGTGCAGGGCTTTGTGACCACACCCCTGCAGCAGGCGATTGCGGAATCGGATGGGATTGATTTCCTGACCGGGCGAAGCACCCAGGGAGCTTCCATCATCGAGGCGAAGATGGTGCTGAATTACGATGCCAACGACGCACTTTCCGAGATACAGGCAAAGGTTGCGAGCAAACGGAATGAGCTTCCAGAAGGTGCCGAGGATCCGGTCATCGAGTCGGAAACCGGTGACTCAACGGCGCTCATGTACATTGCCTTCCACAGCGACTCACTGGCCGTTCCGCGGATAACGGACTACCTGACCCGGATTGTCCAGCCACAGCTGCAGGCCCTGGAAGGTGTCGGCAAGGCCGACCTTCTGGGCCGGACCTTTGCATTGCGGGTCTGGCTGGATCCGGAAAGACTCGCCAGCGTTAATCTGACCCCCCGGGAAGTGGTCGGGATTCTTAAGGAAAACAACTACCAGGCAGCCGTGGGCAGCACGGAAAGCGACCTTATCAAGGTCAATATGGATGCGAACACGGATATTGCGGATCCCGAGCAGTTCCGCGATCTTGTGGTGAAGGAGCAGGACGGCAGCCTGATCCGGCTGTCAGACGTGGCCGACGTGGAGCTTGGCTCCGAGAACAATAACCAGATTGCCTACTACGCGGGCAGCCCGGCCACCTACGTGGCGATCGAGCTTTCACCGGGCGCGAACCCCCTTGAAGTGGCTGAGCGCGTGCGCAATGAACTGCCCGGGATTGAAAGCCAGCTGCCCAGTGGTCTGAATGTTGACCTGCCCTATGATGCCTCCCAGTTCATTGACGACTCCATCAAGGAGGTGCTGCGTACCCTTCTGGAAGCGCTGGCCATTGTGCTCGTGGTGATCTTCCTGTGCCTCGGCAGTGTCCGCGCGGCGGCGGTTCCCTCAATTGCCGTGCCCCTGTCCCTGATTGGTGGCGCCTTCATAATGCTGCTGATGGGGTTCTCGTTGAACCTGCTCACGCTGCTGGCCATGGTGCTGGCGATCGGACTGGTGGTGGATGATGCCATCATCATGGTGGAAAACGTGCACCGCCATGTGGCCAGGGGCGAAGGCCGCTTCGAGGCGGCGATCAATGGGGCCCGGGAAATGGCGGTACCCATCATCGCCATGACGACCACGCTGGTTGCTGTTTTTGCGCCCATCGGTTTCATGGGGGGACTGGTGGGCTCACTGTTCACCGAGTTCGCGTTCACGCTGGCGGGCACGGTTGTGATTTCCGGTATCGTGGCCCTGACTCTCTCGCCGGTGCTGTCAGCAAACGTCCTCAAGCCAGCAGGGCAGGAGGGGCGCTTCGAGCAGATGGCGGAGCACTTCTTCGAGCGGCTTTCCAATGTCTATCGTCGAGCGCTCTCCTCAGTGGTGCAGAGTCTCTCGGTCATCCTCTATTTCGGCGTGGTGGTGCTGATCGCCATCTACCTGATGGTGAACTTCAGCCAGAGCGAACTGGCACCGGACGAAGACCAGGGCATCATGCTCTACCAGGGAACGGGGCCCCAGACGGCGAACCTGGACTATCTGGAAACCTATGGCGCCGAGATGCAGGAGCGCTTCGAGAGCCTGCCCGGCTACGAGGAGTCCTTTATGCTCCTGGGCGTCAACTCACCGAACACCATCTTCGGTGGTTTCAAGATGAAGCCCATCAACGAGCGGGAGGTTTCCCAGTTCGAAGTGGCTCCCATGCTTCAGGAGGAGATGGACAAGGTGACCGGAATGCGGGTGGCGACCTTCCCAAGGCCGCCCCTTCCGGCCTCCGGCGGTGGCCTGCCTTTCCAGTTCGTCCTGACGACCGGGAATGACTTCGAACAGCTCAATGAGGTTGCCGAGGAACTGCTCAGCAAAGCGAAGGCAAGCGGTAACTTCATCTTTCTTGAGAAGACCATTGACTATGATCGCCCGGTGACGCGGATCAAGGTGGACCGCGATCGTGTCGCCGATCTCGGACTGTCGATGGCTGATATCGGGGAAACGCTGTCGATCATGGTGGGCGAGGGGCTGGTGAACCGCTTCAATATGTCAGGTCGCGCCTATGACGTGATTCCCCAGGTACCCCGGGAATTCCGCGGAGAAGCCGACCGCCTGCAGAATTATTACGTGCGGGCGGATTCCGGTGAGCTGGTGTCCCTGGACCAGGTGATTGACTTTGAAAGCGATGTGGAGCCATCCAGCCGGACCCAGTTCAATCAGCTCAATTCCATCACGCTCCAGGGCGTCCCCATGCCCGGGGTCGCCATGGGCGATGCCATGGCGTACATGGAAGGGGCGGCCGGGGAGACACTCCCCAGCGGTTTCGGGTTTGATTACAACGGCCAGTCACGACAGCTGGACAAGCAGGGCAGTGCCCTGGCGGTGACCTTCTTCCTGTCACTGCTGGTGATTTACCTGGTACTGGCCGCGCAGTTCGAAAGCTGGCGTGACCCGATCATTATCCTGGTCTCTGTGCCCCTGTCGGTAGCGGGTGCCATGGTCTTTATCGTGCTTGGAGCAGCGTCCATGAACATCTACACCCAGGTGGGCCTGATCACCCTGATTGGGGTAGTTGCCAAGAACGGCATCCTGATCGTGGAGTTTGCCAACCTGCTCCAGAAAGACCGGGGCATGGGTGTGCGTGAAGCGGCCATTGAGGCATCAGCCATCCGCCTCAGACCGATCATCATGACCTCGCTGGCACTGATCGTAGCCATGGTTCCACTGCTTCTGGCCTCCGGGCCCGGTGCGGTCAGCCGGTTTGCGATTGGCCTGACGGTGGCAACAGGGCTCGGATTCGGGACTTTCTTCACACTATTCGTTCTGCCGGGCTTTTACATTATGTTGGCCAGGGATCACAACGCCCAGGCCTACGGCCAGGAGGCGTAAGCCAGAACATAATCTAAGCAACAAAAATAAAGGAGTATCCGGCATGACGCCCGAGGAATACCGACAGCACGACGCCACCGCCCTGGCTGACCTGATCCGCCGTGGCGAGGTGTCGCTGGGGGAAGTGGTGGATACGGCCATAAGCCGCGCGGAGGCGATCAATCCGCAGCTGAATGCCATCTGCCTGCCCCGTTATGACAAGGCGCGGGAAGACCGGCCCGGGACCGATGCCCCTTTTGCCGGCGCGCCATTCCTGGCCAAGGATCTTGCCCAGGAGATGGCGGGGATGCCCTGTACCATGGGAAGCCGGGCCCTGCGTCGAAACATTCCCGCGCAGGATTCCGAGTATATCAAGGGATGCCGTAACGCCGGGCTGGTTATTCTCGGGCGGACCGCTACCCCGGAACTGGGCCTGAAAGGGATTACCGAGTCGCGGCTCTGGGGGCCGACGCGTAATCCCTGGGACAGGGCGCGTACGCCCGGTGGGTCGAGCGGCGGTTCCGGCGCGGCTGTGGCGGCCGGCATCGTCCCCATGGCCGGTGCCAATGATGGCGGCGGCTCAATTCGTATCCCTGCCGCCTACAATGGATTGTTTGGACTCAAGCCATCCCGCGGCCGGGTGTCCGCTGGCCCCTACATGGGTGAATACTGGACCGGGGCAAGCATCGACCATGTGGTCAGCCGCAGCGTTCGCGATAGCGCCGGCCTGCTTGACTGCATTGCCGGTAACCCCAAGGGCGACCCCTTCCGCATCGAGCCACCCGCGCAACCCTACGCGCAGGCGATCAAGTCCGCACCGCGCCCGCTGCGGATCGGTTTCTTCACCGAATCCCCCTACGGGACCGAAGTGGCCCCGGAAGCCGCGATGGCGATTGAGGCCACCGCACGACAGCTCGAAGACCTGGGCCACCACGTAGAGCCCGCCGCACCAGCCTACAACGGCATGGACCTGGCTCGCGCCTATCTTTCCCTCAACTTCGGCGAAGTGGCGACGGCCATGGCCGAGGCCCGGGATACCCTCGGCGCCCGCGACAGCGACTACGAAGTGGAAACCCGTCTCCTCGGCACCCTTGGCAACAGCATGCGCGCCGTGGACTACGTCCGCGTCCGCCGCCAATGGAACGACTTCGCCCGCGCACTCGGTGCCTACTTCGACCAATACGACATGTACCTCTGCCCAACCACCGCCCAGCCGCCCGCACGAATCGGCGAACTGGAAACCCCGATCCATCTCAAGATGGCCGCGCGGCTCATGGTCGGACTCAAGGCCGGAACCCTGGCACTGAAAAGCGGCATCGTGGACGACCTTGCCCAGGAAAGCCTGGCCCGAGTGCCCTTTACGCAGCTCGCCAACCTGACCGGAACACCCGCCATGTCGGTACCGCTGTACTGGAACGAGCAAGGATTACCCGTGGGCGTCCAGTTCGGCGCCCCCCATGGCGGAGAAACCGAACTCTTCCAACTGGCCGCCCAGCTTGAAGAGGCGCATCCGTGGTCGTCGTATTACCAGAAAATACAGCTTTAGAAGCGGCTTGCACTGAACTCAATGGCAGGAAGCGGGGGTTCTATCCGGGATGCTCTTTCGCCATGGATGGCGAAAGCGCAGCGTACAGGGACGTATTTACAGCGTATCCCGGATAGAACCCCCGCTTCCTGCCAGGCACCAAACTCTCAGTCTTTAGTGACTCAGGCTTTACTATAAGGCCGCTGCTCCCGAAAGAGCTGATCCAGCTCCCCCTGATAATAAGCCTCGACTCTCGGATTCATCACCCACTTCCACAGCGGCGGAACCAGCGCCAGAACAAACATGGACGCATAGCCTCCCGGCAACTGTGGACTCTCATCGTAGTGGCGAAGCACCTGATACCGCCGCCGCGGAAACGCATGGTGATCCGAATGCCGCTGGAGGTGGAACAGGAACAGATTGGTCAGCAGATAATTGCTGTTCCAGCTGTGCGCCGGCGTCACCCGCTCAAATCGACCATTCTCCTGGACACGGCGATGCAGCCCATAGTGCTCCAGGTAGTTGATGACCTCCAGCGTAAAGGCCGCAAAGAAACTCTGCCCCAGGAAAAACACCAGCCCGGCCCAGCCAAAGGCAACCGTAAAGCCAACCGCAAAGAGCGCGGAAATGGTGTACCACCAGATCAGTTCATTGGCGGGGCCATAGGGACTCTTACCCTTGCGACGGAGTTTTTTGGCCTCCAGCTTCCAGGCATTCATGAAGTTGCGCGGGAACGCATGGGCGAGAAACGTATAGACCCCCTGATTGTAGCGTGAGGAACTGGCGTCCTCGGGGGTTGAGACATGCACATGGTGGCCCATGATGTGCTCCACCTTGAACCCGGCGTAAGTCACGCTGGCAAGCGTCAGGCCGCCAACCCAGGTTTCCAGCTTCGTATCCTTGTGGATCAGTTCATGGCCGATGTTGATGGCCATGATGCCACCAGCCACGCCGATTGAAAGGATCCAGCCAAACTGGGCGACAAGGCTCATCTCCACCGTCGCAAAGGCCCAGCCGGCGTAGACCACGACGGCCAGATGGATCGGCACGCAGCCCAGGGTAATGGCGCGGTAGTACCAGTCCTTTGTCATGTCCGGCACTTCACTGTCCTCATCCGGATTGGCCGGGTCCTTGCCAATGATGTAATCGATGACCGGGATGATGCCGAAGACGAAAATGACCGGGAACCAGGCCCAGAACATCAGGTTCTCGCCCAGTGTCAGTTTATACGCGACATAGGCCGCAATGGCGGGCACCACCAGCACGAGCAGATAGGCATAACGTTTGATGCGGAGCATCACCTCGGGCGGCACATGTTTCAGCATGGCGGTTTTCTCCTTGTAGGTGTTGCGATTGTATGATTACTCTATTCCCGAAATTAATCAATTGTCAAACAACTCATGTATGAATCCGTCAACGCTTGATGTAAAATGTCAGTGTGATTCTGTGGGAGACGACAATGGCATTACCCCAATCCGTGAGCCTGAGTGAACGCATTGCCCGTCATCTTGCGGTTCAGATCATTCGTGGCCAGCGTGCGCCCTTAAAGCGCTTGCCGGAATCTGAGCTGGCGCGCGAGCTTGAGGTGAGTACCAATTCATTGCGTGAAGCCTTCCGTCTTCTGGAGGGGTGGCACCTGGTCGAGATCCAGCCCCGAAAAGGGACGCGGGTCTGTGGTGTGAGCGAAGGGGATGTCCGGGATCTCTATGATTTTCTCTTCCTGCTGCTGGGTCGCCTGGCGGCGGATATTGCAGAGCACTGGCGGGAGGGACAACTGGAGCCCTTCATGGAGCTGAGTCGCCAGTTCGAGGCGCAGGCCGAACATCATGACCGGGAGCGGGTTCATGAGCTCGCCTTCGATCTGGCTCGGGAGGGGCTCAAGCTGACGCCCAATCGTTACCTGAATGATGCGATTGAGGACCTGCTTCCGCTGTTACAGCGCTACTCTTTCATGGCGTTGCAGGAGGAAACAACAGAGCTTGATACTTCCGTGCAGTGCATGCGCGATACGATCAACGCGGTTGTGGACAGGGATGGTGCCCGCGCGGCCGCCTGCCTGCGCGAGTACGGGGAAAACCAGTGCCAGGTGGTGCTGCGGGCCGTTGCCAAACGGGTAGCGGCCTGAGTTCACTCAGACGTCCTGCATGCGTCCGACTTCGCGGGCCATGCGCATAGCCTCATGGCGTTCCAGATTAAGCAGGTTTTCCATCAGTTCCTGCGTCTCCGGAATCTCCGCCTCGTCGGCCAGGTACTGGTATAGACTGGTCACCTGGTCGTGAAAATCAAAGATCTCCCTGCAGATTCCGTCGAAGTCCAGTTTGGTGTAAGGGTGGTCACAGGTCCTGTGGGTTTGTATCGGCTTATGCGACAGCAGGTCGTAGACATAGGTCTTGAGCGCCCTCTGATCTGCTTCAGATTCGAAGCCCTCAACGGTTTTTTCCAGCTCCCCTTCGTGGGTCGCGAGATAATCCAATAGCGACCGCGCCCGAATCTCTTCGTGCTCTGTGGCGGATTCGGCAAGACAGCGTGCGAGATGGCTGTGCAGGGTACGGGTCCAATCTATGAGATCCGCGTACGTCTTGATTTCCATCGTTTGAATGCTCCTGTCTGGTTGATTTGTTCGCAGCAACAGTATGCCTGAGCATTAGCGGTGGTGATCATGATCAAAGTCATCGGATGATGTCTGACGGTTTGCAAGGAAGATGCTTTCCGCCAGCAGTATGAGTGCCATGGCCAGCGCAGCAACACCAATGACAACGGGGTCGGACATCAACTTGACCCAGATGAATCCGCCCAGAACGATCAGGTCGAGCACAATGGCGATTACCAGGATGATTGGATTGGCCCCGACCGCCTGCCTCAGGTACCTCAGAACACCCCAGTGAACCGCAATGTCCATGATCAGGTAAAAGATGATGCCCAGGGCGGCGATCCGGCTGAGGTCGAAGAAGGCCGTCAGAATCAGACCCAGGACCACGGTGTAGACCAGTGTGTAGATGACCACACAGAGGGCAATGGAGATGATGATGGCACGGCCGACATTACGGTGCGGGTCATTTACTTCAGAGCCACTGTTGGTAATGGTGGTGAAGCCCTTGAAGGCGAGTATGCCCAGCGCCGTTGCACCAAGAAAGCCGGTTACGGTGGGTTGCGGGTCGGTGCGCGTGAAATCGACCGCAAGGCTGTCCGCAATCCAGACGCCGACCAGGCCAAAGACGATGATCCCGCCGATTTTCAGGATACCAATGAACGAGGCCGTGCCTTCAATCAGGCGATTGCCCGAGAGGTTGATAAGAAAGGCAACCAGCAGGAGGGCAACGCCCAGCACCGGCACCAGGACACTGTGATCACCTACATCAAAAAGCTGCAGCGTGTAGGAGCCGAAGGTTCGGGCCAGGAAGCTCTGGGCAATCACCATCGAGAAATACTTGGTGGCAATTGTCAGCTCTGTGTAAGTCCAGTGTGCTGAAGTTCATGCAGTAGCCATACTGGCACGAAAACACGACCCGTTGGTCGGTAAAAGTATCAGCTGAGTAAAAGTAGCAGCTGAAAGTTATGATTATTTCTGCTGTATAGCAAGGATGGGCCTTTTCCAATCTACGGGGACATGCGACGCTATCCGCCACGGCCCTGTTGTTCGTGTTCGCCGAGGGACTTTTCCTCTGGAATCCTCCTGGATTCAACGGCACGCTAGGAGACGCATGGTTGCGCGACCTGGAGGATAACTAATGGGCGTTCTGGAGCAATACAGCCTGCTGCTGGCCCTGGCGGTCGGCATTGCTGGTACCGTCTTCGGAGTGTATGGGCTTGCGCGCTTGATGGGCCCGACACGCCCGGAGCCTGGCAAGGATGTGCCGGCGAGCGCCGGAGTGCTGTCGCGGGATCCGGTATGGGGGCGCTATCACGCGCGGTACTACGGTTACGCATTGCTGTTCCTGGCTTTCGACATGGAGATGGCCTTCATGTACCCGTGGGCCGTTGTGTACAAGGAAGTGGGCCTGGTCGCTTTGCTTGATATGGGCGTGTTTCTTGCGATTCTCTTTCTTGGCCTGCTCTATGGATGGAGCCAGGGGGCTCTGAGACGGCAATGACATCCGATCCAACAATGACCCTTTTGGGCGCGCGCCACCAGAAGCGGCCCTCGGCACTGAAAAAGCTGGTCTCACGGGTCATGGCGCGCAATCTGAGCTGTCTGATCGTCCCGGGGCCGGAAGTGGCCCTGGCGCACGGGCTCGACGTGACGGCAGCAGGCATGCGCATCGCTGCTACGCCTCGTGATGCGGGTGTACTCCTGATTATCGGGGAGCTGTCACAGAAAATGGACGAGGTCGTGGCGGTGCTCTACGCGCAGATGCCCCGACCGCGCGCCACACTTGTTCTGGGCGGACCGGCGCCGTCATCTCTCCCACACCCCGACGTTTCCGCGGGCCTCTCACAGGAGGAACTGACCGAAGCCGTTGGTCGAGTGCAGCGGGCGATGGCTGAAGGCGCCTTCGCAGCCTCCCCCGAGGACTTCGACGCGTCTGTCCTGCATGTCAGGATTGAGTATGTCTGCCCCATGCACCCGGAAGTTGTCCAGGACGAGCCGGGCAGCTGCCCGAAATGCGGCATGGACCTGGTGGCTCACGAGGCCGGGGAAGATGAGGGCGCCACAGAGGAGGCTTCCGGACACCACGGCCACGATCATGAACATCACCATGATCACGAACAGCAACACGATGGATCCGACGGCCATTCAGAAGATGAACATTCTGGCCATGAACACGATCATGGCGCTTCGGGATTCATGTCCATGATCGAAGTGACCAAGGACCTGTCCCGCAGCGCCGACGGCCTTCAGATGGACTGGCTTGAGGTGCCGTTCGGTCCGGTCTTCCCCGGTCTGCCCGGCGGCCTGAAGTTGACGTTCACGCTTGATGGTGACGGCGTGACGGGAGGGCAGGCGACCTCCCTGGCGGGCATGACTACCGAAGGTGAAGACTTTGAAGAGGTGGATGCTGGTACCTTCATCGATCATCTGGCATCGGCAATGCCTCTAGCGCCGGTGAGTTATCGTCTGTTGGCCTGTCTGGCCATTGAGCAAGCTGCCGGCTTGAATGACGATCCCGCGACCACGCAGGCCCGTAACGCTGCACTTGAACGTGAGCGCATCGCGAGTCATCTGGGCTGGCTGGCCCAGGTGGGGCGTCAGCTCGGTTTCGCCTGGCTGACGCACCGTGCTTCGACTCTGCAACTGCAGTTCAGAGATGCTAATCGGAACCGGTTTGTTGAGCTGGAGCCGGCACTGCGGGCACTGGGTACCCGCCTCGGGCGAACACCGTTGCTCAAGGCACGGCTGAAGGGTATCGGCGTGCTGTCAACGGAATCTTCTGATCTGCGCGGTCCCGTGGCGCGGGCTGCCAACGAAGGCGGAGATGCCTGGGCGCGCCTGTGGCAACGCCTGGCCGAGATATCGGCCAGCTTCGACCTTATCAAGGGGGCCGGGGAGCCCGAGCTGCCATCCCTGCGCGACATCGGCGGTGTGTCAGGAACCGGTGAAGCAACCGTTGATACTCCGCGCGGTGAGGCCAATCTACGTCTGAAACTGGCACGCGGCCATGTGAAATCCTACAAGCTGGACACCGCCTGTAGTCATCATATCGGCCTGGTCGAGAAGCTCGTCGAGGGCAGGGAACTGGGCGACGCACTGGTGGCGGTCGGGTCACTGGACCTTTCGCCCTGGGAGGTGATCCCGTGACTGTCGCCATTGTTCTGCTCACGCTGTTTGGCAGCGCCTGGCTGCTCGCCGTGATCGAGGGCTGGACGGTAACCGGGCGCCTGCAGCCGGCCGCACCTCTGCTCAGCGGCCTGGCGCACCTCGGTCGTGAGTCCATTGTACCGCGCTCCCCGGACCGGGTCTTTTTCGAGGCGGCGCCGGTGCTGTTGCTGGTTGTGGCGGTGCTTGGCGCGGCGGTCCTGCCGCTGGCGCCGGACCTGGTGATCGCGGATCTAGGCACTGGCGCGCTTTTCATCAACGCAGCCCTGGCTTATGTGCTTGTTGCGTTGATCATGGCCGGCTGGGGGCCTAATGGCGCCTACGCTATGATCGGCGGCTGGCGCTTTCTCGGCCAGCTTATCGCCTATTCCATGCTTATTGTCATGCCGATCACGGCCGTGGCCATGCGTGCGGAGTCCCTGGTGAACACCGCGATCGTTGGCTCCCAGGCGGACTTGTGGAACATCGTCTACCAACCGCTGGGTTTCGTGCTGTTTTACATTGCGGCCATGGCGCTGGCCTTTCGCTCGCCATTTGATCTGCCCACCGCCGAGGGGGAACTGGCGGGGGGCGTGGATGCCGAATACACAGGGGTGCGCCTGGCGGTACTGCGCCTGGCGCGCCTGACACTGGTGGTCACGCTGGCTGCCGCGACCACGGTCTTCTACCTGGGCGGCTGGCACGGGCCGTTGCTCCCGCCCTGGGCCTGGAGCCTGATCAAGACACTGGCCGTGGCCGTGTCGATGCTGCTCGCCGGTGGCTATCTGCCGCGCATTCGCGAGGCGGATCTGATGAGGTGGTGCTGGACGCTGGGGATTCCCCTGGCACTGCTCAATATTGTCATTGTCGGTTTGCTGATCCTGGTGGTGCCGTAATGGGTGCTCAGGCGTTTTTCCTTGCCGTTTTCGGGCTGGCTGCAATCGGGTTCGGCGTGGCGGTGTTTCGCACCTCGTCCATGGTGCGTTCCGCGCTGGCGCTGTTGTTTTCGCAGACTGCCGTAGGCTGCATGTTTCTGGTCATGCAGACCGAGTTCCTGGGTGTTCTGCAGATTATGATGATGGCCACGGAGATGAGCATCATGGCCATCTTCATGGTGATGTTCATGATGGATCCCGGCGGACTTGGCGGCATGGACATGACCCACCAGAAGCGCTTTTCAATTGGCGCCGGGGTGGTTGCCGCCGGCGCCGCAATTGCCGTTGCGCTGCTGGCCGACTGGGGGCCCGTGACGGTTCAGGCGCCAGCGGCGGCCATGCAGACACGGGAGCTCGGACATGAGCTGCTTGGGCGCTCGATGCTGATTTTTGAAACCGCTGGCGTCACGATCCTGACTGCGATGATCGCGGCCACGGCGGTGGCAATACCAGTGCAAAGGTTGGCCGATAACGGCGACAAGGAGGTATCGGAATGACTGCAGTCCTGATCGTGGCGCTTTTGACCGGCGCCATCCTGTTCGGTATCGGTGTTTATGGCGCGCTGTCCCAGACCAATCTGGTCATGATCATGATGGGCGTGGAGCTCATGCTGGCGGGCGCCATGGTGAACCTGGTTGCTTTCTGGCGTTTCCTGCATCCCGAGAGCTATTCCGGCCAGATGTTTGTGCTGGTGGTGATGACGGTCATGGCGGTGGAGATGGCGGTCGGCTTCGGTGTCGCGATTGCCCGCTTCCGGGCCATAGGCTCGGTAGAGATGGAAGAAGCGGAGGACCTGAAAGGATGAATGCCGTGGTGCTGCCGGTATTGCCGCCGCTGCTCGCCGCCCTGGCGCTATTGGTACTGCGCCGGGGCGGAGCTGTGCTGGCCCTGGCCGGAGTAACGTCCAGCCTGGCGGGAAGTCTCTGGCTTCTGGCCCGGGTCGCCGACGGCCAGGCTGCAACGCTGCTCCTGCCCGGTCTGCCGGAAATGCCGCTGCGACTGGTTGCCGGGCCGCTGAGCGCGGTGTTGGCCGTGGCGGTGGCCACGGTGGGTACCTTCGTGCTGATTTACTCGGTCGGCTACATGAAGCGGGAGTCCGGTCTGGTCCGCTTCTACGCCATGATGTCCCTGTTCCTCGCCGCGATGCAGGCGCTGGTACTGGCCGGCGACTGGGTTCTGTTGCTGGCGGCCTGGGAGTTGATCGGGTTGTGCAGTTACCTGCTGATCGGCTTCTGGTTTCAGCGGCCCGAAGCCGCGAACGCCGCCGGCCGCGCCTTTCTCTATACCCGCAGCGCTGATCTGGGGTTGTATGTGGCGGTCTTCCTGCTTATCAGGTCGACAGGGACCAGCGAGATTGCCGCCTCCCTGGAGGCTGGTGGTAGCGCATCGACTGCTGCTGGACTGTTGCTGTTGCTGGCGGCCATGGGCAAGTCGGCCCAGGTCCCGTTACAGGACTGGCTCATGCGTGCCATGGCGGGTCCGACACCGGTCTCGGCGCTGCTGCACTCCGCCACACTGGTGGCGGCGGGCGCCATCCTGCTGATTCGTTCCTTCCCGCTGCTGACACCCGAGGCCCTGCTCGCCGTTGGAGTTGTCGGTGGGGTTACCACGGTGGCAGCCGGGGTGATTGCCCTTGCGGAAAGTGATCTTAAGCGCCTGCTCGCGGCGTCCACCGCCAGCCAATACGGCCTGATGCTGATCGCGGTTGGCGCCGGGGTTCCGCTGGCCGCCCTGTTGCATTTGCTCGCCCATGCCGCCATCAAGAGCTCCCTGTTTCTCGCTGCCGGCGACTTCCAGCATGCCCGCGGGGGCACCGGTTTCGACCGGCTGGAGGGCGTTGGCCGCGCGAGGCCCTGGGCCTTCGCCGGCTTTGCGCTGGCGGCGCTCGCGTTGGCGGGCATCCCGCCGCTGAGTGGATTTTTCTCCAAGGACGCGGTAATCGCCTCAGCCCTGTCCGCGCACGGCGTGGCGTGGCTCGGTCCTCTGGTGCTGGCGGGCACGCTGCTGACTGGCACCTATATGGCCCGGGCCTTGCGCCTTCTGTGGCAAGGCTCCGGCGAAACCGGGGCGGTCGCCGGTAGTGCCTGGATGGGCGTGGGCATTTGGGGGCTGGTGGTCCCGGCTGCTGCCCTGGGGCTGGCTTTTGGGCCCATCGAGGCAATTCTTGATCTGCCCGCCCGGGAAGCCGAAGGCACTGGCGTCGTGTTGCTCGGACTGATCGCCGCAGTGGCCGGCCTGGCGTTGGGCTGGCTTGTCTCGGCGCCCCGACTGCTCGGACCGGTTTATCCGTGGGCTCAACGGGGATTTGCCGTCGGCGGTGGGCTGACGGCCTGGGTCGGTCGGCCTGCAATGGCCGTTGCCAGGGGGTGTGAACGTTTGGAGGACCGCCTGTATGCGGCCGTGCTGGGTGTCGGCCGTGGCGGTCTCATTATTGCCCGTGGGGGCGAGCGCCTTGAACAGGGCCTGTATTCGGCCGTGCTTGGCTTCGGCCCTATAAATCTGGCTGTGGCTCACCTGGTGCGGGTCGGGGATGAGCGCCGTATTGACGGCCTGATCTTCGCGCTGGTGTCCGGTGTGCGCGCCCTGGGCGCGCGGGCACGAACCCTGCAGAGCGGCCTGATCCACCATAGCCTGGCCATCAGCGCCGTAGCCACCGCTGTGGCACTTGTCATTCTGTTTTTGGCTTCATTGAGTTTCTAAAGGGAACCAGTACTCATGCTACCACTCGTATCTCTTACTCTGTTCCTGCCTCTCGCCGGCGGCCTGCTGATTCTGTGTTTGCCGAAACCGGCGGCGCGGACGGTGCATGGCATAGCAATCGCCAGTGCCGCCCTGACCCTGGTCGGCGCTCTAGCCATGTGGCTGCAGGGCGTGAGTGGCGGGGGCTTTTCCCTGGTCGAAGAGCTGGAATGGATGCCGACCATCGGCGCGGCCTACCGGGTCGGGATTGATGGCATCAGCCTGCCGCTGGTGCTGCTGAGCGCCGTGCTGTTCCTCGTTTCGTTTATCTACGCGTCGTCGCTTCGTGATCGTCCGCGTGCCTACGTGGCCCTGGCTCTGCTTCTGGAGACCACGGCAATCGGAACCTTTACTGCCCTCGACGGCATTCTGTTCTATGTCTTCTTTGAAGTCTCACTGGTATCAATGTATTTCATGATCGCCGGGTGGGGGCATGAGGACCGACAGCGCGCGGCGCTGATGTTCTTTATCTACACGTTTCTGGGTAGCCTACCGTTGTTACTCGCCATTCTGGGGCTTTACCTCGGCAGCCCTGAGCCCAGCTTCGACATGCGAGTCTGGATTGCCAATCCACCACTGGAAGGAACGGCAGCCATGTGGGCGCTGATCGCCATGCTGGTCACCTTCGCGGTCAAGATTCCCGCTGTGCCGCTGCACACCTGGCTGCCCGCCGCCCATGTTCAGGCGCCGACCGTCGGCAGTGTCATCCTGGCTGGCATCATGCTGAAGTTTGGCACTTATGGCCTCGTCCGGTTCGCCCTGCAAATGACCCCCGAGGCTTTCCGCGATGCCGGGATCGTTGTTCTGGTTTTCGGTGTCGTCAGCGCGCTTTATGGCGCCTTTGCAGCCCTGGCGCAGACGGACCTCAAGCGGCTGGTTGCCTATACCTCCGTCAACCACATGGGCTACGTGATCGTCGCTGTCGCTGCGGCCGCGCTGACCATCGACCCCTCGGTGCGTGCTATTGCACTGGACGGCGCCGTGTTGCAGATGTTCAGTCACGGTCTGGTCACCGGCGCGCTGTTCCTGCTGGTAGGCATGATTCAGGATCGCGCCCATACTCGCGAAATGGGCGAGTTCGGGGGCCTCCTCAAGACGGTTCCGCTGCTTGGCTGGTCCTTTGTGCTGTCAGCCTTCGCGTCCCTGGGGCTGCCAGGGCTGGCGCACTTCCCGGCTGAGTTCCAGATATTTCTCGCTACCCTGGGTACCGTTCCCGCCGCAGTGGTCGTGATTCTGGGTATTGCCATTATCGCCGGAACCTTTCTCAAGGCCCTCCGTGAAACCTTTCTGGGTGAGCCCCGGGAACGCTGGCATGCCATGCCGGACCTGAGTGTGCGCGAACTGCTTGCCGTGGCGCCTCTGCTGGTGCTCGCCGTCGCCACTGGTGTGGTGCCGTCCTGGGTGCTGGCCATCATTCACCGGACCACATCGGCGTTGGTGCTGTAATGGGTCGTGACCTCGCATTACTGATTCCAGAAATCGCCGTCCTGTTGACGGCCGTCGGCGCGCTGATCGCGGAAATGCTGCGTCGGCCCAGAGCGGCGCTGGCCGTCGCTGTCATTGGTCTGCTCGTTGCCACGGGGCTGACCCTGCGCCTGGTAGGCGGCACGGAGACAACCGTATTCGGTGGCAGCTTCCGGATCGATGGGCTCAGTGTCTGGGCCAAGCTTGTTCTGCTGCCCGCTACAGCCCTTTCCATACTGCTGGCACGTGTGGATGTAGCAGGCACCGCGCGAGAGGGCACGGTCTACAGCCTGTTGTGCTTCGCCACCCTCGGCGCCCTGGCGCTGGCGGGGGCAGGGGATATCATGTTCCTGGTGCTGGGTACGCTGCTGACCGGTCTGGCGACCTTTGCCCTGGTTGCCTATCCGGACACCGACCCGGCTACCGAAGCGGCGATGAAATTCTTCGTGTTCGCTTCGGTCACCACTGCGATCATGATTTTCGGCCTGACCTACTGGTTCGGCGCTGCCGGCTCCACGCTGCTGGCGGATCTTCCAGGCATGGATACGATGCCGATGGCTATCATTCTTGGGTTCGCGGCTGTCATTGTTGGTCTGGGCTACAAGGCATCGCTGGTCCCGTTTCATTTCTGGGCACCGGACGCCTACGAGGGTGCGCCGCTCTCGATAGCGGCCTACCTGTCCGTGGTGCCCAAGGTCGGTGCGCTGTTTGCGTTAGCGCAGGTGGTTCGCGACATGCCCCCGGAAAGCGGTTGGACTGCCGTCATCGCGGGCCTGGCGGTGCTGAGCATGACCTATGGCTATCTCGCTGCGCTGGTGCAGGAAAACGTTATCCGGCTCCTGGCCTATTCGTCGATTGCCCAGTCCGGCTATTTCCTTCTGGGCATCGTGGCGGTGGGCTCCAGTGAGCTCGCGTTACCATCGATCATTCTGTTCGCTGCCGCCTATGCAGCCATGAACCTGGGCGCTTTCGCCGTTGCTGCCGCAACCGGGCGCACTCTGAATGATTTTGGCGGGTTGGGACGGGCGCGGCCGCTCATGGGAATTGCAATGGTGGTGTTTCTGCTGTCGCTGGTTGGTATTCCGCCACTGGCCGGTTTCGTCGGCAAGTTCCTGCTCTTTGCTGCCGCCATCGATGTCCAGTTTACCTGGCTGGCGGTGGTGGCGATCGTCAACAGCGTGCTGTCGCTTGCGGTGTATCTGCGCATCATCGTGCCGATGTACCGGAGAGGGGAGGCTGCAACCTCTGCAGCGGGCGCATGGCCCGGCATCGTAGTCGTTATCACGCTTTCTGCCACGCTGATCATCGGGCTGTTCGCCGAGTTCCTTCTTGGGCAGCCAATGGTGTAGGCGTCCCGAAAGAACTCCGAGCGTAGGTATTCACCTGCACTGGGACGGATGGTTTGCTTTTGTCCTGGGATCCCGGGCCATTTCCCGGGTGAGCCAGAAGCCGGCCCCCAGTAACAGCGCACCGCCATAGATCATGCTCTGCCCCGGTATTTCGTTGAAGATCAGATACCCCAGGGTCGAGGCCACGATGGGCGAGACAACGATGTCGACCAGGGAATAGGTATTGGCCCTGAGGGTTTTCAGTACAATCGCAATCCCGAAGTAGGCAAAACCGGTTGAGCCCACACCGAGACAAAAAGCCCAGAGAATGACCGGAAGATCCATCGCCAGTGCCGGGTAATGAATGGTCCCGGTCACGTCGCCGAGGCCCACAAAGAAAGGGAAGGGGGAAAGAAAGATGGCACCGGCCAGCATGGACCAGGCGATGTCACTCCCCGTTTCTGTTTTTCCCTCGTAACGCATATAAGTCACCATGGCCGCATAAACAGCCCCGTCGGCCAGCGCTACCAGGTTGCCCAGCATATGCCCGCCTTCCAATGGTTTGGCCAGAACAATCCCGGTAATCGCCACGACGAAGATCAGGATATAGGTCCAGCGCGCCTTTTCGCCCAGAAACAGCCAGGAAAAGATGAAGGTAAAAAAGGGCGCGATGCTCCAGAAAATCACCACATTCGCGATGGGTGCCACCGTCATGGCGAAGTTGAAGACACTGATTTGAAGCGCGATCAGCAGGCCGATTATGGCGGTGTCCTTAATGTTGTCACTGGGAAAGCGCAGGCGGGCATTGGTCGCCAGGGGCATGGTAATCAGCAGAAAGATGGCCGCGAACGTCAACGCGTAGAAGTTCAGCGTCTGGATCGGGATCCGCCCGTCGGTAAGTTTCACAAAGACGCCGATAGTGGCTTCAGACAGTGTTATCAGTAACAGCAGTAGCGCGGTTCGCATCATGACTCCCGATGACCGTTGGAATGGGTTTTATGCCTTTAAGCAGGATTCAACAACCGGGAGACTGTTTCGCAGCTGGATGCGTCGGGTCAACCCAGGATCAACATCAAGGGAGCACAATGCCTTCTTCATCAGTTTCATGTCAGGTTGGTGTGTAATGATCCCCGCTCCAACGTCATCAGCCTGCATAAAGATCAGGCGAACGAGGGAGCTTGAATATGAACAATGATCACCATCCCCGCCAACGCTCACTCTCGCGTCGGGACATAATCAGGGCCGGGACTTCCATGGGCCTGATGGTTGGGCTTGGCAGCCTGCTGCCCGGCTATGCGTTCGGCCTGACTGGTAACCAGGAGCTCACACGCCGAACTGAGGGCAACTCGGACATCTACGAGCTCACCATTGATCGCACACCCCTGACGATCGACGGGCGCAGGAGCGTCCAGCCGATCACGATTAACGGCTCGCTGCCGGCCCCGTTGATCCGTCTGCGTGAGGGGCGTGAGGCTGTTCTGCGGGTGACCAACAAGCTTGATGAGTACACGTCCATCCATTGGCACGGCATCCTTCTGCCGTTCGAGATGGACGGCGTGCCGGGGGTCAGCTTCCCGGGGATAGCGCCGGGTGAAACCTTCGAATACCGTTATCCGGTGCGCCAGAGTGGCACCTACTGGTACCACAGCCATTCGGGGCTCCAGGAGCAGCTGGGCCACTATGGGGCCCTGGTTGTGGATCCGGCGGAACCCGAGCCGTTCGAGTATGACCGCGAATATGTGATCGTGCTTTCCGACTGGACTTTCAGTGACCCGTCCGAAGTGATGCGCAATCTCAAAGTGGCGGAGGGGTATTACAACTACAACAAGCGGACGGTGTCCGATTTCTTCGGGGATGTGGCCAACCTCGGCTGGAGTGCCGCCTGGGAGAAGGCCGGCATGTGGGGCCGCATGCGCATGACGCCTAGGGACATACTGGATGTCACCGGTGCCGAGTACACCTACCTGATGAATGGCATGTCGCCCAATGACAACTGGACCGGTCTCTTTGAGCCGGGCGAGAAGGTGCGTCTGCGCGTGATCAATGCCTCGGCCATGTCCATCTTCGATGTGCGTATTCCCGGGCTCCCCATGACGGTTGTCGAAGCCGACGGACAGAAAGTCGAGCCTGTGGAGACCGATGAGTTCCGCATCGGGGTGGCCGAGACGTACGACTTTCTTGTCGAGCCGACGGATGAGGCCTACACCCTGTTCGCCCAGTCCCAGGACCGATCCGGCTTTACCCGTGGCACCCTGGCCGTGCGCGAGGGCATGGAGGCGACCGTGCCGGAGCTCTACCCGCGTACCGAGCGTGGCATGGCGGCCATGGGCATGGCTGATCACGGTGATGGCGGGATGGACCATGGTTCCATGGAAGGAATGGATGGTATGCATCAGGACGGTGGCGGTATGGATGGATCGATGCACGGCAACGGGGATCAGCCCCCAATCGCGGGTCGCGAGATTTCACACGGCCCGGACAATCACGGCGCCGGCGCCGCCATGGTGGCAATGAACCCAAGACCAAGACTCGACGACCCCGGCGTTGGCTTTGAGCACGTGGATCACCGGGTACTGACCTACGACCAGCTCCGGGGCCTGCACGCCTGGCCGGATGAACGCGAACCCCAGCGCGAGGTGGAGCTGCACCTGACCGGCAACATGGAGCGCTACATGTGGTCCTTTGACGGGGAGAAGTTCTCGGAAGTGGACGGCTCCATTCCTTTCCGTGATGGCGAGCGCCTGCGCCTGATCCTGGTCAACGACACCATGATGGATCACCCCATTCACCTTCACGGCATGTGGATGGAGCTGGAGACCGGTAACGATGGCTATCGACCCCGCAAGCACACCCTGCTGGTCAAACCCGGGGAAATGATTTCGGCACAGATTACGCCGGAACATAAAGGCGACTGGGCCTTCCACTGCCACCTGCTCTACCACATGAAAGCGGGCATGTTCCGCGTGGTGTCCGTCCAATGACTGCGCAGAACAGGAGGAACAATATGGCTGTCAAACACGGTCGTTACACGGCCCTGGTGATCCTGGGGGTGATGGGGTCGACGACGGCGGCGCTCGCACAGGGCGTTGGCCCACAGGCGGAATCGGACTGGTCTCTCCCAGTGCATGACGATGTCACCCATAGCCAGCTTCTGATGGACCGTTTTGAATACCAGGACGGCGATGATGAGGACGTCTTTGCCTGGGAGGGCCAGGCCTGGTGGGGCGGCGATACCCATCGGCTGGTGGTCGACTCCGAGGGTGAGGCCCTGGTCTCAGGTGGCGATGGCGGCGAAGTGGAAAGCTTCGACGTTCAGTACGGTTACGGCTTCAGTGCCTACTGGCAGGCCAAGGCCGGGTTGGGTTACCAGACTACCTTCGGCCCGGGGCCGGACAGAGACCGGGCGTCCGCCGTGGTCGGCGTTCAGGGACTGGCACCCTATTGGTTTGAGGTGGACACCGGACTGCGCGTCAGTGAGGATGGCGATGCGGTCGCTGAATTCGAGGGCGAGTACGAATGGCTGTTCACCCAGCGCCTGATCCTTCAGGGCCGGGCGGAGACCAGCTATGCCTTCAGCGAGGTGCCTGAATTCGGTGTTGGTGAAGGCGTTAATGGTCTTACCCTTGGCTTGCGTCTGCGCTATGAACTGGCCCGTGAGTTCGCACCCTATATTGGCGTACGCTGGCAGGACCAGTACGGGGACACAGCGGATCTGACCCGTGCCGAAGGCGAGGATACGGAGAAGACATCACTGGTTGCCGGTGTGCGCTGGTGGTTCTGAAGGAATGCAATGAGACTGCTGCTGGTTGAAGACGACAGCCTGCTTGCCGAGAGCCTGCAACGACAGCTCTCCTCGGCAGGCTTCAGTGTGGACGCAATTGCCACCGCGTCTGGCGCGGCCCAGCTTGGCAGACAGGAGGACTATCGCGTTGTGGTCCTGGACCTGGGCCTGCCCGACGGCAATGGCCTGGACGTGCTTCGCCGGTGGCGGTCGCGCGGGCTCACTATGCCCGTGCTGATTCTCACCGCCCGCGGCGACTGGCAGGACAAGGTCAGTGGCCTCAAGGCGGGTGCCGATGATTATCTCGCCAAACCTTTCCAGACCGAAGAGCTGCTGGCGCGTCTTGATGCCCTGATCCGTCGCAGCGAAGGGCGGGTTGATTCGATGCTCTCCGCCGGCCGCTTCAAACTGGATGAAAACCGTCAGGTCCTGGTAACCCCGGATGGCGAGGAACACCCGCTTACCGGTACTGAGTTCCGCCTGCTGCGCTGTCTGATGAGTCGGCCCGGCCAGCTGTTTTCCAAGGAAAACCTTCTGGAGCAGGTCTATAACCTCGATGAAAGCCCGACCCACAACGCAATTGAGGCGTATATCCGCCGCCTCCGGAAGCTGGCGGGGAAAGACGCCATTGTGACGCGTCGCGGGCAGGGGTATATGTTCAATGCCGTGGATTGACCTCAACCGCTCTATTCGGCGCACGCTGCTGATTGTGCTGCTTCCCGCTGCCATTGCTCTGATGGGTGCCGCCTGGGTCATTCATGGGGCACTGCTCGAGCGCATGGCACGCAGTTTCGTGGAGGATCGCCTCAGGGAAGAGGTCGGTTTTCTCAAACACCGCATCAATCAAGCCGACGGAAGCATCGATGCGTTGAGTACCGGGGATTACTTCGAGGAAGTCTTTCATCACGCCTTCGCTGTGCGCGTGGGATCCCAGCAATACGTCAGCCTGGGCCCCTGGAAGCCATTACTGGGCCCCCTGCTGGAAGAGAGCAACACAGGATTCATCCGCCGGACCGAGTCCGCCGGCGCGATTTCGGACTACCTTGCCTACCGTGAAACCTTCGAACTGGGCGGGCGGGAAACGGTCATTGTCGTGGCTGAAGACCTTTCCCGGATTGATACCAGTCAGCGCGAACTGCATATCTGGACGGCAGTGGTTTCCGCCGTGCTGCTGGGCCTGCTTGTACTGGTGATCTGGATGGGCATCCGGCTGTCCCTGGCGTCTGTGGCGACGTTGCAGACGGCGCTGAAGGAATTGCAGCAGGGCGAGCGGGAGCGTCTCGATATTGAAACGCCCGCGGAGTTCCAGCCACTAGTGCGGCAGCTGAACCAGCTTCTGGATACCCTTGACCAGCGTCTGGTCCGATCCCGGGAGGCGCTCGCGAATCTGTCCCACAGTATCAAGACACCGATCACAGCCGTCCGTCAGGTGCTTGAAGAGCGCGACCAGCACCTGGACTGGGACATGCGCCGGCAACTGGCCCAGCGCCTTTCGGATATTGACGGGCAACTCGAGACTGAAATGCGTCGCAGCCGCTTTGCGGGTGCCCAGGCCGGCAAGGGCGCCACGCCGGTCAGCCAGGCACGGGAGCTGATCTGGATGCTCGGGCAGCTTTACGCGGATACGGCGTTCGAGCTTGAAACCGAGTTGGCTGATGAGCGCCGTTGGCCGATCGAAGAATATGACCTTAATGAGGTTCTCGGGAACATCCTGGATAACGCCGGAAAGTGGGCAGCCTCAAACGTGATTCTGTCGCTGCGTGAAGAGGAAGCGGGTTTGGTTATTGAGGTCAGTGATGACGGCCCCGGCGTATCGCCGGAACGGTTGTCGACACTCGGTGCCCGTGGTCAGCGCCTGGATGAACAGGCTTCCGGGCACGGGTTGGGGCTTGCCATTGTCCGGGATGTTGTCCGGCGGTACGACGGCTGGGTGGCATTTGAGGTCAGTGAAACGGGGGGGCTCCGTGTCCGGGTCGTTCTGCCGGAAAGGGTTTCCCTGTGATGCCATCAATTTCTGATGGCAATCAGTTTCAGATCAGCTTTGTATGGTTTGATGGGGGTTATCGGGGTTAGCTGGCTGGCTCCGATGCGACAATCAAGCAACAAGAAAGAGGGAATTAGGGATGAAAAAGATACTCGCGTTGATGCTTTTTACCGTATTGGCTGCGAATCCAGTGTTCGCCCAGCAAGGGAATAAGCAGGATGGCATGAAGCAGGGTGGCATGATGGGCCATGACTCGGGCATGGGCATGATGAACGGCGAGCAGATGCAGGAGCGCATGCAGAGGATGCACGAGAAAATGAATCAGGCTCGGGAAACAAGGGATCCCGAAAAACGTCGTGAAATCATGCAGGAACACATGAAGATCATGCGCGGCACCATGCAGGAGATGCGTGGAGGCATGGGCAACAATCAGGAAGGCTCCTCTAACCAGTCCGAAATGCCCATGGAGAAACGCATGCAGCGCATGGAGCAGCACATGCAGATGATGGAGGGCATGATGGAGCAGATGATGGAGCGGGAGTCGCTCGAAGAGTAAGGAACGCGGGGGCCCTGTCATGATCGAGATTGTACCCAACTGGCACCCCATCTGGGTCCATTTTCCAATCGCGCTGTTCAGTATGGCAACAGCCTTTTTTCTACTGGGCCTTGCCCTCCCGGACAGGATGGGGGAACGGGTAACGGCCGCAGCACGCTGGAATCTGGCGGTGGGAGCGGTATTACTGATCCCCACGCTGATCACAGGCTATCTGGCCTACAACTCGGTCGCCCATGACGGGGCCGGCCACCAGGCCATGGAGCGCCACATGACGGCGGCCTGGGTGGTTGCCGCCCTGGTTGCGGTTGCCGTTGTGCTTGCCTGGCTGGATCGTTTCCGTGCCCGTGGGGCAGGGCTGGTGCTGACCGTCGTTCTTTTGATTGGCACCGGGGCTGTTGGTATTACTGGCTACCTCGGGGCGGAAAACGTTTACCGTCATGGTCTGGGTGTTCAGCGGTTGCCGGATGGTGTTGGCGATACCGGATCAACCCAGGCGGAGGATCGTTCCCCGGAATCCCGGAAAGAAACGGATGGTCGGGAAAGCCGCGATGCTGAATCGTCGAACGCAGAGCGGGGTGGTACTGAGGAGACAGCACCTGAAGGCCATGAAGGGCATGACCATGCGCACTGATCCCACACTAAAAAGTGTTTGTTGGCCCTATTGGAAGAGTGGTAATCGTCGTCCATGAATAAAAACAAGTACTGGCTCTGCATCTTTATGATGATCCTCATCGCCCTATCTCCGGTTTTGGCCGGAGCGGCGACGATGGGGACTATCTCAATGGGGGCCATGCAGTCAGACCAGTACCCGCAGATGGACTGTGGCGGCGCAGACACGCAGGATGAGTTTCACAGCAGCGCTTTCCAGCAGGCAGATTGCTCTGATATGAAAGGGTCGGGCGAATGCTGCGTGAGCTGTGCAGCCTGTGCACTATCAATGACGCTCCCGCTTGACCTTGAATCCGTCTCCCTTGCGTTTGAAGGTCATGCCTTCAATCGGCCCCAGGTTGACCTCGAATCTGAACTCCAGCCTCCCAGAACACACTCCTCGTAATCGGTAGCGCCATTACGCGCGGAATGTCCGTGCGCAAGGCAGACATCGTTTGCCGTCAGGCCTGACGCAGCGTCAGGGCTGGCGCCTAGAGGGGCGACACCAACCATGAAAGTTCAATTATACAAGGTACTGACGATAATCTTCCTCGTCTCGGTTTCGTTGGCCTCCCTCGCGGTCGCGGACGAAGGCCTGCCGTTGAAGGAAGCGATCAAAAACGCACAGGGCGGTGACCCCTGGCTCGACGCCAGTCGCGACCGTGAAAGAGCCTATCAGGCTGAAAGCATATCGGCCGGCACCCTACCTGATCCGCGAGTCTCCGTAACCGCGCGCAATCTGCCGGTGGATACCTTCGATTTCAATCAGGAGGCCATGACCCAGTTCAGTGTGGGCGTCACGCAGATGTTCCCCCGGGGCGATACGCTTGAGCTCAAGCGCCATGGGAAAAAGCTTCAAGCTGATGAGCAGGCGATACAGCGCAGTGAACGCCGCGCGCGGGTCAGGCTGATTATAAGCAGACTGTGGCTGACCGCCTACGAGGCGCAGAACAGTATTGAATTGATTGAACGTGACCGGAATCTTTTCGAACAGCTGGTGGATGTGGCCGAGTCCAACTATGGGTCTGCCCTGAACCGATCCAGACAACAGGATGTTGTTCGGGCGCAGCTGGAGATGACGCGGCTGGAAGACCGTTTAACGGACCTCCGTCGTCGTGAGGCCGCCGCGCGGCGCCGATTGGGCGAGTGGATTGGGCCGCGCGCCGCTGAACGCAGCCTGATTGGTGCGCTGCCCGAGTCTGCAGCGATATACCCGGGCCCTCAAGTCGTTCTGGCGGATGCATCGAATCGGGCGGTAACCGATACGCTGATGAACCACCCAGAGATACGTGTGTTGGATAAGCGGATTTCTGTGGCCACCAACGAAGCCGATCTGGCTCGCCAGAAGTACTGGCCGGAATGGGGCGTAACCGCCAGCTATGGCTACCGTGATCGTGCTCCTGGTGGCCAGGACCGTGCCGACCTTTTTTCGGTGGGCGTGACCTTCGATCTCCCCATTTTTACCGGCAAACGTCAGGACTCCCAGCTGAACGCCGCCATTGCCCGTAAGGGGGCGGTGAAAACCGACAAGGCACTCCAGCTACGGTCATTGAAAGCCAGGCTCGAAACGGCCAGTGCTGAACTTGCACAGCTCAACGACCGTGTCGAACTCTATGATCAGCGCCTGCTGCCGCAGATACAGGAGCAGGCTGAAGCGGCTCTCATTGCCTACAACAATGATGATGGCGATTTCGCCGAAGCGGTTCGCGCCCGGATCGACGAACTCAACGCCAAGATCGAAGCACTGGCTATCGATGTGGCACGGGGGAAAATCACGTCCCAAATCAATTATCTGCTAAGCGGTGCCGAAGCATCACGAGTGGCGCAGGGAGGTCACCATGAATAAAGTACTTTCAATTATTGCAGTGCTCGTCCTCGGTGGCGTGCTTGGCGCCGGTGGTTATGCCTGGTTCGGGGCGGGGCCGGCGAGCGATGGCGACGCACAGAACGAGGGCAAGGGTGAGCCCCTGTACTGGGTAGCGCCCATGGACGCCAACTACAAGCGCGATAAACCCGGAAAGTCCCCCATGGGTATGGACCTGGTGCCGGTCTACGAGGAGGGGGGAGGCCCAGAGGCGAGCCCGGGGACCGTTAAAATCTCTCCGGATGTCATCAATAACCTCGGGGTGCGGACCGGCAAGGCGGAAAAAGGCCGCTTCCGTAGCGAAATCAATACGGTGGGTTATGTCCAGTACGACGAAGACCAGGCTGTGCATATCCATTCCAGGGTTGAGGGTTGGATTGAACGGCTGATGGTCAAGGCTGAAGGCGATCCGGTAACCCGGGGTGAACCCCTGTACGAGATTTACTCGCCCACCCTGGTCAATGCGCAGGAGGAATTCCTGTTGGCGTTGAAGCGGGGCAACGACAATATGGTTCAGGCTTCTGCCCGGCGCCTGCGCGCACTGAACGTGCCGGAAGAAACCATCGAGACCATCCGCAACAAGCGCAAGGTGTTCCAGACCATCACCATCAATGCGCCGCAGTCTGGCGTTATTGATAACCTGAATGTGCGTGAGGGTTTCTTCATCCAGCCATCCAGAACCGTCATGTCCATCGGCGTCCTCAACGAGGTCTGGGCGGTGGGCGAGGTGTTTCAAAGCGATGCAGCACGCATCGAGGTGGGCGATCCGGTCACCATGACCTCCAACTACCTGCCCGGCAAAAGCTGGGAGGGGCACGTCGACTACATCTACCCGAGCCTGGATGAGACGACCAACACCCTGCGGTTTCGCACCCGGATTGATAACCCGGGGCAACGCCTGAAAGTGAATATGTTCGCGCAACTGGCCATCCATCAGAAGAGCGCCGAACAGACTCTCTTGATCCCTCGGGAAGCCCTGATCCGCACCGGCCACCAGAACCGCGCAGTGCTTGCCCTGGGAGAGGGACGATTTAAATCTGTTGAAGTCGAGGTGGGGCGAGTCGGCACTCACAAAGCGGAGATCCTGGAGGGGCTGAAGGCGGGCGACCGCATCGCGACCTCGGCGCAGTTCCTGCTGGATTCCGAGTCCAGCAAGACCTCGGACTTCCAGCGCATGCATCATGGCGAGAAGGCCACACCCGGCCAGGGGAAGGGCGACGGCGACGGCGCGATGAAGTCCATGGACCACTCGAGTCAGGGAGACTGATATGATCGAGTCGATTATCCGATGGTCCGTCTATAACCGTTTCCTGGTCCTGCTGGCGACGCTTCTGCTGGTCGGCGGCGGGCTGTTCTCCCTGAAAAATACCCCGGTGGATGCCCTGCCGGATCTGTCTGACGTCCAGGTCATCATCAAGACCAATTATGCGGGCCAAGCGCCGCAGGTCGTCGAGGACCAGGTCACCTACCCCCTGACCACGGCCATGCTGTCCGTACCCGGCGCCAAGACCGTGCGTGGCTATTCGTTCTTCGGGGACTCTTACGTCTACGTGATTTTTGACGACGATACGGAGATGTACTGGGCCCGCTCCAGGGTCCTGGAGTACCTGAGCCAGGTGGCGCCGGAGCTGCCGGATGCCGCCAAGCCGCAACTGGGCCCGGACGCCACCGGCGTGGGTTGGGTTTACATGTACGCCCTGGTGGATCGCAGTGGCAAGCATGACCTCAGCGAGCTGCGCTCGCTCCAGGACTGGTTCCTCAAATATGAACTGCAGACCGTCTCCGGGGTTTCGGAGGTGGCCACAGTAGGGGGCATGGTCAAGCAGTACCAGGTCGAAGTGAATCCGGACAAACTGCGTGCTTACGACATACCGCTGCGACACGTACAGAACGCCATTCAGCAGGGCAACCAGGAAATTGGCGCCTCGGTGGTGGAAATGGCGGAGGCCGAGTACATGGTTCGCGCCACCGGCTATATCCAGAGCGTGGCCGATCTGGCCAGCGTGCCACTGGGGATGAACAAAAATGGAACGCCGGTCCGCCTGAAGGATGTTGCCGATATTCACGAGGGCCCACAGATGCGGCGTGGGGTGGCGGAGTTGAATGGCAATGGCGAGACGGTGGGCGGCATTGTGGTCATGCGCTATGGGGAAAATGCCCAGAAGACCATAGACGGCGTCAAGTCGAAGCTCAATCAGCTCGAAAAAGGATTGCCCGAAGGCGTTGAGGTAGTGCCGGTCTACGACCGCTCGGGGTTGATCGAGCGTGCCGTCAACACGCTCTGGCATAAACTTGGCGAGGAGTTCCTCGTCGTCGCGCTGGTCTGCATGGTCTTCCTGTTCCATGTGCGTTCATCTTTGGTCGCGATTATCAGTTTGCCGGTAGGCATCCTTACCGCGTTCATCGTCATGTATCTGCAGGGCATCAACGCAAACATCATGTCGCTGGGCGGCATTGCGATTGCCATCGGGGCCATGATTGATGGCGCCATCGTGATGATCGAGAACATGCACAAGCACATGGAGCGTACGCCGCTCACCCGGGAAAACCGATGGCGGATCGTTGCCGATGCGGCCAGTGAAGTAGGCCCGGCGCTGTTCTTCAGCCTGCTGATCATTACCGTGAGCTTCATGCCGGTGTTCACCCTGGAAGCCCAGGAAGGGCGTATGTTCGCGCCCCTGGCTTTCACCAAGACGTACGCCATGGCCGCCTCCGCTGCTCTGGCGGTTACGCTGGTGCCGGTTCTCATGGGCTATTTCATCCGCGGCAGGGTTATGCCCGAGCACCGTAACCCGGTGAATCGACTCCTGGTCGCCGGTTATATGCCTTTGCTGAAAACGGTGTTGCGCTACCCCAAGAGCACCGTTCTCGCCACCCTGGTGGTAACGGCCGTCGGCTTCTGGCCGGTCAGTCAGATTGGCAGCGAATTCATGCCACCGCTGGACGAGGGTGATTTCATGTACATGCCCACCACCCACCCGGGCATCTCGATCGGCAAGGCGCGGGAGCTGTTGCAGCAAACGAACAAGCTCATCCGCACGGTACCCGAAGTCGATACCGTCTTCGGCAAGGTGGGCCGTGCGGATACGGCGACAGACCCCGCACCCCTGACCATGATTGAGACCTCTATCAGCCTCAAGCCCCGCTCAGAGTGGCGACCTGGAATGACGAAAGAGAAACTCAAGAAAGAGTTGGATAATCGTGTTCAGGTTCCGGGAGTGACCAACGCATGGGTAATGCCGATAAAGACACGGATTGATATGCTCGCGACGGGCATCAAGACACCGGTGGGGATTAAGGTCTCGGGCCCGGAACTGTCGCAAATCCAGTCCATTGGATCGAATCTTGAGACCATCCTGGCGGACGTGTCCGGCACGGAATCGGTCTACGCGGAACGGGTTGCCGGTGGACGTTATATCACCGCTGACATCCGCCGTGACGATGCGTCCCGTTACGGGCTCAATATCGACGAGATCCAGCAGGTCGTGGCCACGGCCGTTGGCGGCCGTAACATCGGTGAGACCGTGGAGGGTCGGCAGCGTTACCCGATCAATCTGCGTTATCCTCAGGATTACAGGAACTCGCCGGAGCAGTTGGCGCAACTGCCGATTGTGACGCCAGCCGGTGAGCGTATAGCCCTCGGGGCCGTGGCCGACGTCCGTGTCGAGGATGGTCCGCCGGTCATCAAGACCGAGAACGCGCGACTGAACGGATGGGTGTACGTTGATATTGCCGACGTGGATGTGGGCACCTATGTGAATCGCGCGCAACAGGAAGTCCGTGAGGAACTGGACCTGCCTGCTGGCTATGCCATCAGCTGGTCCGGCCAATACGAGTATATGCAGAGGGCCAAGGCGAAGCTCAGCTATGTCGTGCCCCTGACTCTCGTGCTCATTATGCTGCTGCTGTACCTGAGTTTTCAGCGCCTCCAGGAGGTGGCCATTATCATGGTGACGCTTCCTTTGGCGATGGTGGGCAGCTTCTGGCTACTGTTTCTGCTGGGCTATAACTTCTCGGTAGCTGTGGGCGTTGGCGTCATTGCCCTGGCCGGTGTGGCCGTGGAAATTGGGGTGATTATGCTCACGTACCTGAATCAGGCTTATGAGCGTATGCTCGAAGAATGCCGCCACCATAATGTCGCCCCTCGCGAAGAAACGTTGCGTCATGCGGTACTTCATGGTGCCGGCCTTCGCGTGCGGCCTGTGATGATGACGGCTGCAGCGATTATCGGCGGTCTGCTTCCCATTCTTTATGGAACGGGTACAGGGTCCGCAATAATGAGCCGTATAGCAGCACCCATGGTCGGCGGCATGCTCAGTGCGGTTGTGCTCACGCTACTGGTGCTGCCGGTGGTCTACTTCCTTTGGAAGAAACGTTCTCTTCGGGAATGAGAAGTAAACCACGCGTCCGGCCGTGCTTAAATAGCTCAAAACATCATGTCTAGCGTTCGTGCGGTTCATCCATGAGAGAGACGCAGTCCTGGATCGGCAGGAACAATTGGAGGGCGTCTTCCTCGACCCTTATGAAGCCGTACTTTTCGTAAAAACCGGCGGCGCGCTGGTCCTTCGCATCCACCGCCAGGCCGCCGATGGCGGTGAATTCCCGGGAGATGGTCGCGGCGTCCTCGATGGCGGCGAGCAGCGCCAGCTCACCGAGGCCCTGGCCCTGGACATTCAGCTGCGAGGCGAGTCGTGTCATCCGCAGGAAGGGTACGGGGTGTGGGTAGGGAGGCGCTATTTCGCAGGGGGCGGTCGAATAGTAGGCAAGAATGTGCTCAGGCCGTTCGGCAGCGACAAGCACCATCGTTCTCACCAGGTGGCGTTCATCCTGCCGCCGTGCTGTCTTCTGTAGGAAGGTGTTGAGCTCCTCAACCCCGCAGTCAAAGCCCGCGCGATCGTGATTCCTGCTCAGTTGCTCTTTCCTGATTCGGGGCATTCACCTGTTCCCTGTAGCGCCGTGCCGCCTGCCTTAGCCGGGGCAGGGGGCGTGCCGGCTGATCCAGTGCCACCATCATGTTCTCAAAGGCCTCGCGGCTCGTGCTGATCCGCGTGGCCCGCTCGGTGACCTCGCTGGCACGTTCCAGCGCGGCATCCAGAAGGAACTGGGAAACCGTCGATCCCTGCAGCTCTGCCGCCTCCGCGATCCGTTGATGGATCTCGGCGCTGGCACGGGCGACCAGCCGTTTTTCCTGCTCTTTTTCAGTTGCCGCTGTCATGGCGACACCTCATTCGTTCGTTGCCAACCCTTGTGTATCCAGCTTGTGGTTGGATGGTGCCAGAATGGCATACATGCAGGGAGTGGTTTCTGCCTTCAGAAGGTGTAACGCCTGGGGATGTCAATGCTGCCCGGGGTGTGCTGCGGCGTGCGATCGTCCGTCTCCGCCATTGGCACTCTTACCGGGGCAAGGTCCTCTGGTAACGGTTGGGCTATTATTTCGTGAGATTTTCTGTTCGAGCCTGAGCCTCGACACCAATTGGTTATACTTGTATGGGAAGTCTGGCCGGTCCGGGTAAGTCCGAAAACTTGCCGAACACTGAAGTTGTAACAGAGGTTACTAATGACAGAATCCGCAGAAAAACCCCCGATTCTTCGTGATAAGCATTGGCAGGAGCCTTCCGCGTTCACCCCGGAAAGTCTTTTGCGGGAGGCGCGGCGCCAGAAACAGGCGTCGACGTCACCGGTGCCGGATGTGTGCATCCTCGATCCGGATGGGGACATTGTGCGCTCCAGGCGGGCCGCGGGTCTGACCCGGCGTCACCCGGACTGGGTCTGTTATCACACCGAACTGGAGGTGATGTCGCTGGGAGGCAGGGACGTGGGCATCGTTGGATGCGCCGTGGGATCCGCTTTTGCCGTGCTGGTTGCAGAAGAGCTGTTCGCCTGTGGTTGCCGGCTTCTGTTGAGCCTGACCTCGGCAGGCCAGCTTACATCGGTGCAGAAGCCGCCTTATTTTGTCCTGATCGACCGGGCGTTGCGCGATGAGGGCACGAGTTACCATTACTGCCCGCCATCGGATTACAGCCATGCACCAGCTGATCTGGTTGCCGCATTTGAGGCGGGAGCCGGCGAGCTTCCGGCACCGGTAATCAGGGGTGCGAGCTGGACCACGGATGCCCCTTTCCGCGAGACGGAAACCGCGATCGAGCGCCACCGTGAGCAGGGGTTGCTGGCGGTGGAAATGGAGTCGGCGGCGCTGTATGCCTTTGCTGAAGCGCGCGCGCGTCCGGTGCTCTGCTTCGCGCACGTGACCAATCAGATGGGACAGGAGGGGGATTTCGAGAAAGGCGATGGTAACGGCGTTGACGATGCGCTGGCGCTCATCGAATGCGCGGCGCAACGCCTTTTACCGGTGTAGCACTCAAGGCTGATTGGTGATCGTTACTGCACGGGCAGGCCAGAGGCTTTCCATTCGGGGTAACCGCTGTTAAAGCGAATCGTCTTTGGCTATTCCTCTCATCAGGCTTACTGCTGTTGGATTAAAACTCGTTTTTCAGGTTCATGTCAGCCGGCTGTGTTTCAGTACAGGGGTAAGCGTGTGAAAAAGGAGAAAGACGATGCGCACCACACTGATGATCACGATTCTGGCACTGGCATTTGCTGCCCCGGTAATGGGCGACAGCGGGCACATGGACGCCATGCAGCAGATGCGCGAGACCGAAGACCCGGAGAAACGCCGCGAGCTGATGCAGAAACACCACGAGGCCATGCAGGCGCAGATGCAGGGCATGATGGAACAGATGATGACGCGTGATCGGATGAAGGAAGGAGGCGACTCATGATGGGCCCGATGGATTCCGGTATGCATGCCTTTGGGGGCATCTGGATGATCCTGGTCGGGATCCTTCTGGTGGTCCCGTTCTGGCGGCTGAGCAGCCGACTCGGGTACCCCGGGCCGCTGGCACTGCTCATCCTGGTCCCGCTGGTCAACCTGGCATTCATCTATTTCCTGGCGTTTTCGAACTGGCCCGCCGTGGATCGGGATCATACGCCGGGCGCCAGTGAGTAATCTCAGGCCGATCAACAGGAGATCGTATGGCGGAACACCAGCATGGGGCAGAAACAACGCACGGCGGTGACGGTGTAAAGGATCCCGTCTGCGGCATGACGGTGGACCCGCATGAGGCGGAACACCGGAGCCAGTACGCCGGGCGGACCTGGTATTTCTGTTCGGCTCACTGCCGCTCGAAGTTCGAGGCGGATCCCGACCATTACCTGTCCGGGGCGGAGCAGTCCGACGAGCCGGTGCCGCCGGGCACCATGTACACCTGTCCCATGCACCCGGAAATCCGCCAGGAGGGGCCCGGAGATTGTCCCATTTGTGGCATGGCGCTGGAACCGGAGCAGGTGAGCCTGGAAACCGGCCCCTCCGGAGAACTGCGGGACATGACCCGGCGCTTCTGGATCGGGGCGGTGCTTGCCCTTCCCGTTTTTATGCTGGAGATGGGCGGGCACTTCATTGGCCTGAAACACCTAATGGCGCCCCAGACGTCCAACTGGATCCAGCTGGTGCTGGCCACGCCGGTCGTGCTCTGGGGCGGCTGGCCGTTCTTCGTGCGTGGCTGGAAGTCCATCGTCAACCGCAGCCTCAACATGTTCACCCTGATTGCTCTGGGTACGGGCGTGGCGCTGGTATACAGCCTGGTGGCCACGCTGGCGCCCTCGATCTTTCCAGACACCTTTCGCCAGTCGGACGGCTCCGTGGCCGTCTACTTCGAAGCGGCGGCGGTGATCGTGGTGCTGGTTCTGCTCGGCCAGGTCCTGGAACTGCGGGCGCGGGAGAAAACCTCGGGGGCCATCAAGGCGCTGATGGATCTGGCCCCGGCCACGGCCTGGAAGATCGATGACAGCGGGCAGGAATCCGAGGTGACCCTGGACCAGGTCGAGGTGGGGGACCGCCTTCGCGTGCGCCCTGGGGACAAGGTGCCGCTGGACGGCGAGGTGCTGGAAGGGCGCTCGAACGTGGATGAGTCCATGGTCACCGGTGAGCCGCTGGCGGTGAGCAAGAATGCTGGCGACTCGGTCATCGGCGGCAGCATCAACCAGCAGGGCAGCTTCATCATGCGTGCGGACCGGGTCGGTCGTGACACCATGCTCTCGCAGATCGTGCAGATGGTTGCCAATGCCCAGCGCAGCCGCGCCCCGATCCAGGGGTTGGCGGACCGGGTGGCGGCCTGGTTCGTGCCGGCGGTGATCGCCGTTGCCATACTAGCCTTCATCGTCTGGTCCCTGGTGGGCCCGGCGCCGGCCATGGCCTATGCCCTGATCGCTGCGGTCAGCGTACTTATCATCGCCTGCCCCTGTGCTCTGGGCCTGGCCACCCCCATGTCGATCATGGTGGGAGTGGGTCGTGGCGCCCAGGGCGGCGTGCTGATCCGTGATGCCGAGTCGCTGGAACGCATGGAGAAGGTCGATACGGTGGTGGTCGACAAGACCGGGACCCTGACCGAAGGTGAGCCCCGGGTCACCCGGCTCGTGCCGGCAACCGGTACCAGCGAGGCCAGCCTGATGCGGCTTGCCGGTGGCCTGGAAAAGGGCAGTGAACACCCGTTGGCCCGGGCCATCCTGGACAAGGCTAAAGGTATGGGAATCGAGCTTCCCGATGCCCAGGATTTTGACGCGCCCAATGGCAAGGGGGTGACCGGCGTCATTGACGGACAGCGGGTACTGCTCGGCAACCGGTTATTGATGGAAGCCGAGGGTGTTCCGCTGGACGACTTCGAACAGGAAGCGGACTCGCTGCGGCGTGACGGCGCCACGGTGATCTTCGCGGCGGTGGATGGCGCCGTCAGTGGCCTAGTTGCCATTGCCGACCCTGTAAAGGAGACCACGGAAGCCGCCATCCGTGCGCTGCAGGACGGTGGCATCCGGGTGGTGATGCTCACGGGGGATAACCAAACCTCCGCCGAAGCAGTGGCGCGGCAGCTGCATATTGATGAAGTGGACGCCGAGGTGCTGCCGGAGGACAAGGGCCGGGTGGTCGAGCGGCTCAAGAGCGAAGGTCGTATCGTCGCCATGGCCGGCGATGGCGTGAACGATGCTCCCGCCCTGGCAACGGCCGATGTGGGCATCGCCATGGGCACGGGTACGGATGTGGCCATGGAAAGCGCGGGCGTGACCCTGTTGCGTGGGGATCTCATGGGCATCGTGGAGACGCGCCGGCTGTCGCTGGCGACCATGCGTAACATCCGACAGAACCTGTTCTTCGCCTTTGTCTACAATTCCGCAGGGGTCCCGATTGCCGCGGGGGTGCTGTATCCGTTCATGGGGATCCTGTTATCGCCCATCATCGCCGCAGCGGCCATGTCCCTGTCCTCGGTCAGCGTTATCGGTAACGCCCTTCGGCTCCGGGTTGTTCAGCTTAAAGAGGAATAATGATCGAGATTTTTCCCAACTGGCACCCGATCTGGGTGTCGAACGTCTGCCGGAGGGGCACGAAGGCCATGACCACGCCCACTGAGGGTGGTCATGGCCTTCGTGCTCAGCTTTCGTCGGGCAGGTAAGCACCATCCTTGTCATGCACTTCACGGCCGGTCACCGGCGGGTTGAAGGTGCAGATCAGGCGCATGTCCTCGCTGCCGCCGCGCAGGATGTGGCGGTCGTGTTCGTTGAGGGCGTACATGACACCGTCGTAGATCTGGTGGGTCTCGCCCGTGGCCAGGTCTTCAATGCTTCCATTGCCCGCGACGCAGTAGACGGCTTCCAGATGGTACTTGTACCACAGGTGAAGCTCGGCGCCTGCCGGGATAATGGTCTCATGGAACGAGAATCCCATGCCGTCCTTCTTGAGCAGCATGCGGCGGCTGGTCCAGCCCGGCCCCTGAACTTCCCGCTCAGTGCCGAGCAGATCCTTAATGTCACGTACAATCATTTGTTGTCATCCTCCCATTGGACTATCGCTCTCCGGTGGCGAAACGCGTGGTCCGCCGTAGAGAGAAACCGGATTCAGTGTAGTAGCTCAGAGGTGGAAAGCCCAGAGGTAGAACTACTTACGCGGCGGCCGCCGCGTGGGTTGGATTCCAGCCACAGTTTTAAGAAATGTCATTCCCCACGGGAAAACGGTCGTTGTCGTGTAGAATGCGCTCCGGCAACAATATGAATGCATCGTTAATGATATAAGGCAGGCACGCTTATGGCGGAACCTGTAAAGCGCCGGCGGCGCCGGTTGGATTTCCTCATCGCCCGTCTCACGGGGATGACCCGCAAGCAGGCCAAGCAGCGCATCCGGGCGGGGCGGATCCGCGTCGAGGGGATGGAGGACAGTCAACTCAAGGGCCAGACCCGTATCGGGGTTGAGGACGCCGTCTATCTGGATGATGAATTGCTGGAACGCGAGAGCGGCGACCGGTATATCATGCTCAACAAGCCCGCGGGTGTTGTCAGTGCCACCCGTGATGACTATGACCCGACGGTGCTGGGCCTTCTGGACCCGGAGGAACGCCGTGGACTGCATCCCGTCGGCCGCCTGGATAAGGACACCACCGGGCTCCTTCTGCTGACCACCGATGGCGAGTGGAGTCACCGCATTACATCACCACGCCATGCCTGCGCCAAGGTCTATCGGGTGGATGTGGCGGAACCGCTGGACGATGAGACCCTGGAGCGCCTGGAGACGGGCATTGTGCTGCGGGGGGACAACAAGGCCAGTTATGCCCAGCATATTGAGCGGGTCTCACAGACACGTATTCTCATGACCCTGAATCAGGGGCGTTATCATCAGATCAAGCGCATGATCGGGGCGGTGGGCAATCGCGTTAACCGCCTTCACAGAGAGCAGGTTGGCGGTCTGATCCTGGATGAGGGGCTTTCCGAAGGGGATTACCGGTCCCTGACACTGGATGAGATCAACAGCGTCATGCCGCTTCAGGATCCGCCAGAACAATAGTGTCACGGCCCGCGTTCTTGGCGCTGTAGAGAGCCTGGTCCGCGCGCTGGAGCCAGCGCTCCCAGTTGTCGTCCTTGCGGATCAGGGCGCCGCCGATGGAACAGGTGACCTCACCACCCGAGTAGGTGAGGTAGTCCCGTATGACCTGGTGGATGTGGCGGGCAGCGGTGTCCAGGCCCTTCAGATCCACATCCTGGAGAAGCAGAACAAACTCCTCGCCACCAAAGCGGAAGAAACGGTCGCCACGACGGCTGTGGTTCTCCATCAGCGTCGCGAAATGGCGTAATACGTCGTCGCCCTCGGCGTGGCCAAACTTGTCGTTGATCTGCTTGAAGTCGTCCAGGTCCAGCATCAGCAGGCCTGTGTTGATGGTGTCGCGCTCGAAGCAGGCAATGGCAATCTCGAGCTCTTCTTCCAGCATGCGCCGGTTGCCGGCGCCGGTGAGCGAATCCCGGGTGGCCAGCTCCTCCAACTCATCCGCCTGCGCCTTGGAGCGGATGGCGAATGAATAGGCGAACAGGGCGACCACGAAAATAGTGGTGGCGAAGGAAATCAATGGGAGAGTACCAAGGCCTGCATCGACACCCAGTATCAGTGCGACCACCGTTACAATAATGACCTTGGGGACCGCAAACATGGGCGGCGAGAGGAAAAAGGACGCAATGACGTCGACGAAGGCCCAGAACAGACCCACGAGGCCGGCCAGATACACGACGGCCAGAACGCCGCATCCCGTGAAGAAAACCAGGATAATGCCGGCACCGCGAGTACGCCCGGTGAACCAGCTGAAAGCGAGAATGCCAAGTAGGGCCGCGACCAGCAGTGAGTCAACAGTGGCCATCAGCCAGTTGTGGTCAATGGCTCGGAAAACGGCGAAGCCGCCGATCGCTATGGCAGCTGGAAGACAGAACAGGGTGATCAGGGATAGGCGGAAATCAGCCTGAAAACGTTTTCGGGCTTGTTTGTATTGTTGATGCAATTTTTTCAGGGCCATAAGCAAAAAGTAGTCCTAACACGCGAAAAATGCATCCACTAATTAATTCCGGAGTTCGCTTTGGGGACGATGTTATGAAAACGGAACGACGCGGGCTGATTCTTTCGGCAGTGATGTCGCTGGTGCTGGGCAGCGTTGCCCTGGTGGCTTCCGTTATAACCGGCTCCCAGGTAATACTGCTGGATGGTCTTTTCAACCTGATCTACAGCGTTATGGCATTTTTCAGCGTGCGTGTGGCGACACTCCTCGCGGTCCCGGACAATGAAAAATACCCCTTTGGTTTCGCCTATTTCGAATCCCTGGTGAACGCGGCCAAGGGGCTTCTGATACTGGGAGTTGGGCTGCTGGCACTGGGGGATTCAGTGCTGGTGCTGCTGGCCGGTGGACGCGAGATCACTGCGGAGTTCGCGATTGTCTACGCGGTATTTGCCACCGCGGCAAGCCTGGTCAGTATGATCCTGCTGGGGCGTGTCCGGCGGCACACCTCGAGTCCTCTGGTCGAGGCGGATTACGCCAACTGGCGCATCAATACCACGATCTCCGCCTCGGTGCTGATCGCGTTCTGCCTGATACCCGTAGCGAACATGAGTGGCTGGTCTGCGTTGACGCCTTATGTGGACCCCCTGATGGTGGCGGTCGTGGTGGTTCTGTTCTGCCTCAGCGCGCCGTTCCGGATGGCCTCGGAGGCCATCAAGGAACTCCTGAACCGGGCGCCACCGAGCCGGATCCGCCATCCCGTACAGTCTGCCGTCGAGGAGGTGCTTGGCCACTGGCCGGTGAGCGACTTCAGCCTGCGGATGGTCCGGCCAGGGCGCACGCTTTATCTGGTGATCTACGTGGTCCTGCCGGAGGATTCGCACGTATCAGACCTGAAGACCCTGGACCGGCTGCGTGAGCAGCTGGACAACGGCGTACGGGCCATCTGCTCGCCGCTTATTCTCGATGTCGTTTTCACGGCAGACAGCCGGTGGGTGGTACCCACGAATGGCTACCAATAATTCGGCGACGATCCCGGTAAACGAAAGCCGCTTCTGTGATACCCTTTTCCGCGATCTGAAGCACTGAGGTGAACATTGGCACCGATTCTGACCGTCAAGAATCTCGACAAAACCTATGAGTCCGGCTTCCAGGCCCTGAAGGACATCAATCTCAACATCGAGAAGGGCGAAATCTTCGCGCTGCTGGGTCCCAATGGCGCCGGAAAGACCACACTCATCAGTATCATCTGCGGTATCGTCAACAGCACCGGTGGCAGCGTCACCGTTGATGGCTACGACATTGTGCGCGACTATCGCCACACACGATCCCGCATTGGGCTTGTTCCCCAGGAACTGACACGGGATGCCTTCGAGACGGTCTGGGCCACCGTCAACTTCAGCCGCACCCTTTTCGGCAAGCCGCGTGACGACGCCTACCTTGAAAAGGTCCTTCGCGACCTCTCCCTCTGGGATAAGCGCAACAGCCAGCTGCGCACGCTCTCCGGCGGCATGAAGCGCCGGCTGCTCATCGCCAAGGCCCTGTCCCACGAACCCTCGGTTCTCTTTCTGGACGAGCCCACGGCCGGGGTAGATGTGGAGCTGCGTCAGGGCATGTGGGAAACCGTTGAATACCTGCGCCAAACCGGCGTCACCGTCATCCTCACCACGCACTACATCGAGGAAGCCGAGCTGATGGCCGACCGCATCGGCGTCATCAACCAGGGCGAAATCATCCTGGTGGAAAACAAGCACAAGCTGATGAAAAAACTCGGCCAGAAACAGCTTGTCCTTCAGCTGCGGGAGCCGCTCAGCCAGGTGCCTGCAGGCCTTGCCGCCTACAGTCTGACCCTGGGAGAAAACGGCGAGTCACTGGTCTACACCTACCAGACCCAGTCCGCCCAGACCGGCATCGACAGCCTGCTGAAGGACCTCGGCGAAGCCGGCATCCGCTTTACGGACCTGCACACCACGCAAAGCTCACTCGAAGATATTTTCCTGGACCTGGTGAACGGATGATGATCAACCCCAGAGGCATGTACGCCATCTACCGCTTTGAAATCGCCCGGGCTGCCCGAACCTGGCTGCAGAGCGTCGTTTCGCCCGTGGTAACCACCTCCCTGTACTTCGTCGTCTTCGGCGCCGCCATCGGCTCGCGGGTCGAGCAGGTGCAGGGCATCCCCTACGGCGCCTTCATCGTCCCCGGCCTGATCATGCTCATGCTCCTCACCCAGAGCGTGACCAACGCCTCCTTCGGCATCTTCTTCCCCCGGTTCACCGGCAACATCTACGAAGTCCTCTCCGCCCCGGTGTCCTACCTGGAAGTGGTGATCGGCTACGTCGGCGCCGCCGCCACCAAGTCCCTGATACTGGGTCTGATCATCCTGATCACCGCCCACCTGTTCGTGGACCTCCCGATCCAGCATCCCTTCCTGATGCTGTTCTTCCTGGTCCTTACCGCCATCACATTCAGCCTCTTCGGCTTCATCGTCGGCATCTGGGCCCAGGACTTCGAACAACTCCAGATTGTACCGCTGCTGCTGATCATCCCACTGACCTTCCTCGGCGGCACTTTCTACTCCCTGGATGTCCTCCCCGAGTTCTGGCAGACCGTCTCCCTGTTCAACCCGGTGGTCTATCTGGTCAGCGGCTTCCGCTGGAGCTTTTTCGAAGTCTCCGACGTCCCCATCCTGGTCAGCCTCGGCATGACCTTCCTGTTCATGCTCCTGTGTCTGACGCTGGTGTGGTGGATCTTCCGCACTGGCTACCGACTCAAGTCCTGACCAGGTCAGCGCTGATAAAAGCGGGATCCTTCAGAATAATGAGTGACTGATCAGGGCAGCAAAAAACAGCGCTTCAATCAGTCTCTGGAGCCAGCCCCGGTATCGGGTTGGTGTCCAAGGAGAGAGACCCGCGAGACCGACAAGACTGAATACGCCCGCCGTGGTGAACCCGGGGGCATGACGGTGCGCCGCGATCAGGCTCAGGGCGCCGCCCAGGTACATCACCATCCCGCCAAGGTTATGCCAGAAGTTGGCCCGGGTGCCATGTATTGGGGCGCCCTGGTCCACCGGGAAGACGGCGGCAGCGAGGTACCCGATAGCAACCGAGCCGCCCAGGGCGGCTGCAGCGGGGGTGCCTTGCGCAAAAAAGAGCAGGGCGGCCAGCGTGGCCAGCAGGCCCGTGGGCAGAAAAAGCCCAAAGCGGGCCACGTATTCGTGAGGCGCGCCGCTGGCGCCGAGTTCGCTGATGGTCTGCTGCCAGGGTGAGTAACCCGATGTCTTACGACCGAGCAGCCAGGTTCCTGGAATCAGCCAGAGTACGAGAAGGGTGCAGAGAAACGTGGTCACGGTGGCGGCGTCCTTCATTGATTACCACCGTGACTATAGTTCAGTGAAGGCCCTTTAGTCCGCCCCCAGTCCAGGATTTCGGCTTGCAGCCAGTTGCTTTGCCAGCATGTCATGTTCAGGATTGCATGGGACTGTTGGGCCATCGACAATAAACGCTTTTGTCAGGAGGCGATGCTTTGAAGGCGGTTTTTCTGGATGCGGACACACTGGGTCATGACGTGGATTTCTCGCCGTTGGAGCAAGCGGCGGAGCTGACCACCTATGCGCGGACCGACCCTGGGGAGGTGAACCAGCGGATCTCCGGGGCAGAGGCGGTGGTCACCAACAAGGTTGTACTGGACGAACACAACTTCGCCGCTGCACCGGATCTCAAGGTGGTGATCGTAACCGCCACCGGCATCAACAACATTAACCTTGAGGCGGCTGAGCAACGCGGAATCCGTGTTGTGAATGCCATCCGCTATGCGCGTCCGGTGCTGGTCCAGCATACGTTCTCCCTGATCCTGGCATTGTCGAATCACCTGCTGGACTACGTCACGGATGTGCGTAACGGGCGCTGGCAACAGAGCACCATGTTCTGTCGCATGGACTATCCCATCATGGAACTGGCGGGCAAGACCCTGGTCGTCCTGGGTTATGGCGACCTGGGGCAGGGCGTTGCCCGGCTCGGTGCCGCCTTTGATATGGATGTGCGCATCGCGGCCCGTCCCGGACAGGACTGCGGCGACGTGGACGGCTTTCCCCGTCAGCCGCTGGCGGAGTTGCTCCCACAGGCCGACGTGCTCTCAGTCCACTGCCTGCTCAGCGACGAGACCCGGGATCTTATCGACACCCGGGAGCTCGCGGCGATGAAGAGCTCCGCGGTCCTGGTCAACACGTCCCGGGGTGGGATCGTGAATGAGCAGGCACTGGCGGCGGCCCTGCGTTCCGGGCAAATCGCGGGTGCTGGCGTGGATGTGCTGACCGAAGAGCCCCCGGTCAATGGCAACCCCCTTCTGGCGGATGATATCCCGAACCTGCTGGTTACACCGCACTGTGCCTGGGCCAGCCAGGAAGCACGCCAGCGGATGGTGTCCCAGAGCGCGGATAACCTCAGGGCCTTCGCCGCCGGCACGCTGCAGCGGTGGGTGGTATGAGACTGACCCACCGTGCCCATGAGGCGGTGGCCCGGGTTCTGGTGGAAGGCGATCTGGCGCTGGACGCCACCGCCGGCAATGGCCATGACACGGTTTTCCTGGCTGAGCAGGTGGGCGATACTGGTTACGTCTGGGCATTTGATGTCCAGGAGGCCGCCATTGCCGAAACACGCCGACGCCTTGAGGGGGCCGGACTGGTTGAGCGGGTCTGCCTGGTTCATGACAGTCACGCCAACATGGCCCAGCATCTGCCGGATGAGGCCAGGGGCAGGCTTGCTGCGGTGATGTTCAATCTGGGCTACCTTCCCGGCAGTGATCGGTGCCTGGTGACGGACGCCCAAAATACCCTTGCAGCCCTGGAAACTGCGCTGCAGATGCTCAGGCCTGGCGGGCTGATCTCTTTGCTGGTCTACAGGGGGCATCCAGGCGGGCGCGAGGAGTGGCAGGCCGTGCAGGAATGGCTCTCACAGTCTCCGACGTCCCGGGATGTTTTTGGTGATCCGGGTCGCGAGTCTGATTCGCCCGTGCTGGTGCTGATTCACGGCTAGGAGGAATGCCCTTGCCATTCTTGGATTCGGGATTGCCCGGGTTAGCGCTGGCTTTCGGGGGTGACGCGCATGACTTCCTCGACGGTTGTCAGGCCCGCTGCCACTTTCTGGGCTCCGGAGAGCCTTAGTGACATCATGCCCTGGCGGTAGGCTTCACGGCGAATTTCCGTGACATTGCAGTCCTCCGTGATCTGGTCCTTGAGCGCGCCATCCACGGGCATGATCTCATAGGCGCCGGTCCGTCCCAGGTAACCCGTGTTGCGGCAATTCAGGCAACCCACCGGACGACAGGTCTTTTCCGGAAGCGGTGCTTTCCAGGGGCGCGTCAGGTCGCGCCAGACCTCTTCCTCCAGCTGTGTGCTTTCCTTGCAGTCCTCGCAGAGTGTCCGCGCCAGGCGCTGGGCCATCACGCCGATCAGGGTGGCGCGGATCAGGTAGGAGGGCAGACCCAGCTCCAGCAGTCGGGTGATGGCGCTGGGCGCATCGTTGGTGTGCAGGGTGGACAGCACCAGGTGACCGGTGAGCGCTGCCTGTACCGCCATCTCGGCCGTCTCCCTGTCCCGGATCTCGCCGATCATGATGATGTCCGGGTCCTGGCGCATCAGCGCGCGCACCCCGTGCGCGAAGGTTAGATCAATGCCGTGCTGGACCTGCATCTGGTTGAAGGAGGGCTCCACCATCTCGATCGGATCCTCAATGGTGCAGATGTTGACGTCGTCCGACGCCATCTGGCGCAGGGTGGAGTAGAGTGTTGTGGTCTTGCCGGAACCGGTTGGGCCCGTCACCAGGATGATGCCGTAGGGATTGTCCGTAATCCGTTCCCAGCGCTGGCGGTCCTCGCGGGAAAAACCCATCTGTTCGAAGGGCTTCAGCAGGACCTCCGGGTCAAAGATCCGCAGCACCATCTTCTCACCGAACGCGGTGGGCATGGTGGCAATGCGCAGTTCCACCTCGCTTTCGTCCGGTTTGCGGGTTTTGATCCGGCCATCCTGGGGCCGGCGTTTTTCAGCGACGTTCAGTCGCCCCAGAATCTTGAGGCGGCTGAGCACCGCAATGCCCACATTGGCGGGGAACTCGTAAACGGTATGCAGTACCCCGTCGATGCGGAACCGCACCTGGGAAATCTCTCGTCGCGGCTCGATGTGGATGTCGCTGGCGCGTTGCTCGAAGGCATAGTGGAGTAGCCAGTCGACAATGCTGACCACGTGTTGGTCGTTGGCGTCCGCCTTGCCTTCACCCAGGTCCAGGAGCTGCTCGAAATTCTGCACGTGCTGGCTGGCATCCTCGCCACCGGCCTTACTCACCGAGTTGGCCAGCTGGTAGAACTCGACCAGGAATCGGCGGATCGACGCCGGGTTCGCTATAACCGGCGTTATGTCCGTGCGGTTGACGTGCTCCAGGTTGGCTATCCAGTCCTTCTGGAAGGGCTGTGCGGTAGCTACGCGGATCTCCTGTTTCCCCACCGAGACCGCCAGGATCCCATGGCGATTGGCATAGGCGTAGGACATGACGCCGGCCACCGCCGGCACATCCACTTTCAACGGATCGATCTGGACGTATTCCCTGCCGGCCCATTCCGCGAGCCACTGGGTCAATGCCTCAAGGTCCAGAAGACGCCCGGTGAGCTGGTCTTTCAGTTGTGCTTCCGCCACCATTTCCAGCGGGTGGGAATGGGTGTTGGACCCCAGGTTGGCATTGCGCAGCTCCCTGCCTTCCTCACCGCTGATGCGTCCCTCGTCAATCAGGGCCTCGCAGACTTCGTTGAGCGTCAGGGGCCTGTCCGGCCCGGGTTTGGGAGCCAGTGTCATGGGTGCTCAGCTGTTTGGTTCATGCCGGGGTTGCCCGGATCGTGCTTGAGTTTGAACATGGCTGCCGTGAAGAAGGCGATGGTCAGCGCCAGCAGGATCACCGTCGTGGTCGGCCAGTCGTTGATGTAGGCGCTGGCGGAGAAGGGAATGAAATAGATCATCAGCATGAAGCAGGCCCAGATATAGGTCGTGTTGCGCGCCCGCAGCAGCCCCGGAATAAAGAGCAGCAATGGCAGGATCTTGACGCTGAGAATAACCAGCGCGGATGCGCCTTCCACGGGCGAGGGCCAGAAGGTGGTTACGGTCAGCACCAGGATCAGACCGAGGAAGCATGCCAGGGCGACCCAATGGGCCAGCGGAAGATCCGAGTAGCGGCGAACGGCTGTGGTCATGGACAACGAATTCCTGCGTCTGGTTATGGATTACGCCCGTCGGTTTTGCCGTTACAATGACTGTTTTGCAAGGGGCCGACAGTGCCCCCTACTCTATCAGGAGGTTGCCAGTGAATCATCTCGGGGCTGCGCTTGCGGCCGGTGTTCTGACGCTTCTGGTCAGCGGCTGCAGCGGTGAAACCACCTTTACCCTGGCGGACGGGGAGCCCCTGGTCTGGGAGGAACTGCGCGGTGACTGGGTCTTCGTCAACTACTGGGCGGAGTGGTGCGAGCCCTGCTACAAGGAAATCCCGGAGCTGAACCGTCTTGATCAGGCGCGCAACGTCACTGTCCTGGGTGTCAATTTCGATGGCGAGAAAGGGGATTCGCTGCGCAACGTGATGACGGAGATGGGAATCGAGTTCCGGGTGCTTCAGCAGAACCCGGCCCGGGAGTTCGGTTGGGAACAGCCGTTGTCGCTGCCGGCGACCATGGTGGTCAATCCCGAGGGCGAACTGGTCGAAGCGCGCTTCGGCGAGCAGACCTACGAGGAACTCATGGAAGTCGTGGAGTAAGCCTGTGACAGGATCATTCGTTCATCTGCGCGTTCATTCCGAGTACTCTCTCGTTGATGGCCTGATCCGCATCAAGCCGCTGATCGAGCGTGCCGGCGAACTGGGCATGCCGGCGATCGGCCTGACTGAACAGTCCAACATGTGTTCCCTGGTCAAATTTTACGAAGGCGCGACCAGTGCCGGGATTAAACCGATCATCGGTGCGGATATCTGGCTCCATAACGAAGATGAGCCCAACAATCCCTTTCGCATTACCTTTCTGGCCCGGAACCAGGCCGGCCACCTGAACCTGACCGAGATCATCTCCCTGGGCTACACCCACGGCCTCAAAACCGGCCGACCCATTGTTGAACGCGACTGGATCGAATCGCGGGCTGAAGGGCTTATTATGCTCTCCGGTGCGCGCATGGGGGATGTAGGCAAGGCACTGCTCGCCGGTAAGGAGGCCCTCGCCGAGGAGCGGGCCCGCCATTGGGCGGCGCTGTTCCCCGATGCCTTCTACCTGGAACTGCAGCGGACTGGCAGGCCCAGTGATGAGGACTGCGTCCACGCCCAGGTTGCGCTCGCCGAAAAGCTTGGCCTGCCCGTGGTGGCCACCAATGACGTCCACTTCCTGCATGCCGATGATTATGAGGCCCACGAGGCCAGAGTCTGCATTGGCGAGAGCAAGACCCTGGACGACCCCCGGCGCGAGCGCCGGTTCAGCGAACAGCAGTATCTCCGGTCTCAGGAAGAGATGATCGAGCTGTTCGAGGACATCCCGGAAGCTGTGGCCAACACCGTAGCAATCGCGCGGCGCTGTACGGTGCCCGTGCGCCTCGGCGAGATCTTCCTGCCCCAGTACCCGATCCCGGACGGGATGACCATGGACGAGTATTTCCGCAAGGTCTCCGAGAAAGGGCTGGAAGAGCGTCTCAAGCGCATCCTGGACCCGGAGCAGGCGGATTACGAGGAGCGCCGCCGGGAATATTTCGAACGCCTGGATTTCGAGCTCAATATCGTCAACCAGATGGGGTTCCCGGGCTACTTCCTCATCGTCATGGACTTCATCCAGTGGGCCAAGGACAACGGCGTGCCCGTTGGCCCCGGTCGGGGCTCTGGTGCCGGTTCGCTGGTGGCCTATGCGCTGCTGATCACCAACATCGACCCGATGCAGTACGACCTGCTGTTCGAGCGCTTCCTCAACCCGGAACGGGTCTCGATGCCGGACTTTGACGTGGACTTCTGCATGGAAGGCCGCGACCGGGTTATCCACTACGTGGCCGAGCGCTACGGCAAGGAGGCTGTCTCCCAGATCATCACCTTCGGTACCATGGCGGCCAAGGCCGTGGTCCGCGACGTGGCGCGGGTCCAGGGCAAGTCCTACGGGCTGGCGGACCGCATGTCCAAGATGATCCCCTTCGACCCGGGCATGACCCTGGAGAAGGCCTACGAGGACGAGGAGCCGCTGCGCGACTTCCTGGAGCAGGACGAGGACGCCCGGGAAATCTGGGACATGGCCAAGAAGCTGGAGGGCATTTGCCGCAACGCCGGCAAGCACGCCGGTGGCGTGGTTATCGCACCCACCAAGCTCACGGACTTCGCCCCGCTCTACTGTGAAGAAGACGGTGGCAGCGTCGTCACCCAGTTCGATAAGAACGACGTGGAGGAAGCCGGGCTGGTCAAGTTCGACTTCCTGGGCCTGCGGACCCTGACGATCATCGACTGGGCCCTGGCCATGGTGAACCGCCGCCGGCGCGAGCGCGGCGAGGCGGACATCGACATCGATGAGATCCCGCTGGACGACCCGGACTCCTTCAAGCTTCTGAAAAAGGCCGAGACCACCGCCGTATTCCAGCTGGAATCCCGCGGCATGAAGGACCTGATCCGGCGTCTTGAGCCAGCCAGCCTAGAGGACATGATCGCCCTGGTAGCCTTGTTCCGCCCGGGTCCGCTGCAGTCCGGCATGGTGGATGACTTCATCGACCGCAAGCACGGCCGCCAGCCGGAAGCCTACCCGCACCCAGACTTCCAGTACGAGGGCCTCAAGCCGGTGCTCAAGCCGACCCACGGCATCATCCTCTACCAGGAGCAGGTGATGCAGATTGCCCAGGTTATGGCCGGCTTCACGCTGGGCCAGGCGGACCTGCTGCGCCGGGCCATGGGCAAAAAGAAAGCCTCCGAAATGGAAAAGCAGAAGAAAGCGTTCCTGGAAGGCTGCGAGAATAACGGCATCAGCAAGCATCTTGCGGACAACATCTTCGATCTGGTAGAGAAGTTCGCCGGTTACGGCTTCAACAAGTCGCACTCCGCCGCCTATGCGCTGGTCTCCTACCAGACGCTGTGGCTGAAGACTCATTACCCGTCCGAGTTCATGGCGGCCGTGCTCACTGCGGACATGCAGAACACCGACAAGGTGGTCACGCTGGTCGAGGAATGCCGCAACATGGGCCTCGACCTGGTTCTTCCGGATGTGAACAACAGCGCATACAGCTTCACCGTGAACGACGATGCCCAGGTGATCTACGGGCTCGGTGCCATCAAGGGGCTGGGCGAGGGCCCCATCGAGAGCATCGTGGCAGCCCGCGAGGAAGGCGGTCCTTTCAGGGACATGTTCGACTTCTGCGCCCGCGTGGACATCCGCCGGGTGAACAAGCGCGCCATCGAAGCGCTGATCCGTGCCGGTGCCCTGGATAAACTGGGGCCGGGCCGGGCGAAGATGATGGCCAGCATCGATAAGGCCATCCAGCAGGCGGGCCAGCTCAGCCGCAACGCCAGCGCGGGCATGACGGACCTGTTCGGCGAGGATCTGGTCTCCACCGGCGACGAGGACCCCTTTGCGGATGTGGCGCACCTGCGCGAATGGAGCGACAAGCGGCGCCTGCAGGCGGAAAAGGATACACTGGGCCTCTATCTGACCGGCCACCCTTTTGATGCCTATGAGAAAGAGGTCCGGCGCTTTGTTCCCAGCAGCATCGCGAACCTCAAGCCCGGCAAGGGAACCCAGCGCATCGCCGGCCTGCTGGTGGCAGTGCGCACCATGAAGAACCGCCGGGGCCAGCCCATGGCCTTTGTGACCCTGGATGACCGCAGTGCCCGGATGGAGGTGACCCTGTTCTCGGAGGCCTTCATCGAGCACAAGGATCTCCTGCAGGCGGACAACGTGCTGATCATGGAAGGACGGGTCAGCCACGATGACTATTCCGGCTTGCTCAAGATGACGGCCGATGGCGTCATGGATATCAATCGGGCCAGGCGAGAGTACAGCCGTGGATTGCGCCTGTGCGTGGAGCAGCCGCAGTGCGCTAACGGTTTCCTGGATGAGCTGGAGGACGTGCTGCGTCCCTATCGGGGCCTGGGCTGTCCTGTGAATCTGGACTATGAGAGCCAGAGCGCACGCACCCTGATTCGGCTGGGTGAAAGCTGGCGGGTCCAGCCGGATGACGAACTACTGTTGAGTCTCCGGCACCTTCTGGGCGAAGATCGTGTGACTTTGGTATACGATGACTAAACGGAACAGAAAAAAGGCTGACGGAGCAACATGAACCCTCAATACCTGGATTTTGAACAGCCCATCGCGGAACTCGAGGACAAGATCGAGGAACTCCGTCAGGTCGGGAATGACTCCGACATCAATATTACGGAGGAAATCAATAAGCTCCGAAACAAGAGCACGAGCCTGACGGAAAATATTTTCGCAAACCTGAAGGCCTGGGATATCGCCCGTGTTGCACGGCATCCCCAGCGCCCCTACACACTGGATTATGTGCGCGAAGTCTTTACGGACTTTGACGAGCTGCACGGCGACCGGAACTATGCGGATGACCCCGCCATCGTGGGCGGTCTCGCGCGGCTCAACGGTCAGTCGGTGATGATCATCGGGCACCAGAAGGGGCGCGAGATCCGTGACAAGGTGCACCGCAATTTCGGCATGCCCAGGCCCGAGGGCTACCGTAAGGCGGCCCGGCTGATGCGCATGGCTGAACGTTTCCAGATTCCGCTGATCACCCTGATCGACACCCCGGGTGCCTATCCGGGGATTGGCGCCGAGGAGCGCGGCCAGAGCGAGGCCATCGCTAATAACCTGGCGCTGATGTCCCGGCTCAAGACGCCGATCATCAGTACCGTTATCGGCGAGGGCGGCTCCGGCGGCGCGCTGGCTATTGGTGTCTCGGACCGGCTCTGCATGCTCCAGTACTCCACCTACGCCGTGATATCTCCGGAAGGCTGCGCGTCCATCCTCTGGAAAAATTCCGAGTACGCAGCCGAGGCGGCCGCCGCCATGGGCGTCACCGCCGACCGGCTCAAGTCCCTGGGCGTGGCAGACCGCGTGATTCCGGAACCGCTCGGTGGCGCCCACCGTGACCAGGAGACCATAAGCGCCAGTCTCCATGAGGTGCTGAGCGAAGAGCTGGCAGCGCTGCAGGAGATTCCCCTGGAGGATTTGCTGCAGCAGCGTTATGAGCGACTCACCCGCTACGATGCCAGCAAGTGACGGGCGGGACCCGGAGCAATGGCCCGATGACCTGAAGGGCGCCTTCGGGACCCTGCCCCGCGAGGGGCACTGGCACCTGGCCCTGAGCGGCGGGCTGGACTCTGTATTCCTCCTGCACTGCATCACGGCCCTGGCCACCGCCGAGGGCCGCTCCCTCAACGCCATCCATATCAACCACGGCCTGCAGCCCGAGGCACTGGAATGGGAAAACCAGTGCCAGGCTCTATGCCGTGAGCTCGGGGTGTCCTTCCAGAGCCACCAGTTGCAGCTGGACCCCGATCCTCCCGACCTGGAAGCCCGAGCGCGGCAGGCCCGATACGGCGTGTTCGAACAGGCCGTGCAACCGCACGATACCCTGTTCATGGCCCATCATGGCGACGACCAGGCAGAAACCGTGTTGCTCAGACTGCTGCGCGGCAGCGGCGTCCGCGGCCTCGCCGGCATGCCCGCCACTCGCGATCTGGGCGCCGGCCACCTCCACCGTCCCCTGTTGCCACTGACCCGCGCCCGCATCGAGGCACTGGCACGGGACTGGGCGCTGAGCTGGTGCGAAGACCACTCCAACAACAACACCCGCTTTGACCGCAACTACCTCCGCCACCACGTGATGCCGCATCTGAAAGAACGCTGGCCCGAAGCCGTCCCGCGATTCAACCGCAGTGCCGATCACTGCCGGGAAGCGGATGAGCTGCTGGATGAACTGGCACGCCAGGACGCGGAGGCGGTCGGTGTGCGCGAGGGAGTGAGCGTTACCCACATCCACGAACTGACCAACCCCAGACGCCAACAGCTGATCCGCTACCTGCTACGCCTGAACGACCTCCAACCACCCGGCGAAAAACGCCTCCAAACCGGCCTGGACGCCCTGCTTACAGCTCCGCCGGACGGAGCGCCAGAGCTGCGCGGCGAAGACTACCGCCTCTGCCGATTCAGGGACCAACTCTGGATTGTTCCCGAACTGCCCGACGTTGACCCGTCCGCTTCCGCCCCATGGCACCCAGGCGCGCCCATGGACTGGTTCGGAACAACACTCGAGGCACACCGGAACAGGGGAGTGGGCATTGCCGTATCCGAGCCGAATAAGTTGACGGTAGCGCCCCGCCAGGGCGGAGAACGGATCCAGTCCGGCTCGGAACACCCTGAACGCCCGCTGAAAAAATGGCTCCAGGAACAACTTATTCCGCCCTGGGAAAGACAGCGATTGCCACTGATCTGGGATGGGGATGAATTGGTGGCCGTAGCGGATTATTGGATCTCTCCATCCTGTAAAGCACGTTCAGATGATTACGGCTGGCAACCCGTTTGGCACCGGCCCTGGAGGCTGCTACGGGGCAGCTAACGGGCGGATATGCCTTCGAAGTGCCAATCTGAGAGTCAGTGGCTGGGAGGGAGAAGGGGAGGCCTTACCGGGAAGCTCTGGAGCCATGGATGGCGGAAGCGCAGCGTACATGGATGTATTCATAGCGATTCCCGGCAAGGCCTCCCCTGTCTCCCGCCCAGCCACCGACCTTCAACTCCAAATGGAGGACGGCATGTACGGTTACGTGATTTTGATGGGCCTGTGAGGGGATCTGCTTTATCCTGTGCACACTTTCCCCGCATGCCGATCCGATCAGGAGCACCCGTTGACCCAACCCCCGTTTTCCGAACTGCCACTACAGCCCGCACTACTGGATAATCTCACCTCCCTGGGGTACACCCGAATGACGCCCATCCAGGCTCAGAGCCTTCCGTCCATCCTGGCCGGCAAGGATGTGCTGGGACAGGGGAAAACCGGCTCCGGCAAGACCGCGGCCTTCGGGCTGGGGCTGGTGGAAGGCCTCGAGGTTGAACGCTTCCAGGTCCAGGGACTGGTGCTGTGCCCCACCCGGGAACTGGCGGACCAGGTGGCCCGGGAAATCCGGCGTCTGGCCCGTGCCATTCCCAATATCAAGGTCCTGACCCTGTGTGGCGGCACCCCGCTCGGGCCCCAGATCGGGTCCCTCGAACACGGCGCACACATCGTGGTGGGGACACCCGGGCGTATCGAGGAACATCTGCGCAAGAGCACGCTCAAGTTGGACGGCCTGCGTAAGCTGGTTCTCGATGAGGCGGACCGGATGCTGGACATGGGCTTTCAGCCCTCGCTCGAGGCCATTTTCGGGTACATGCCCGCGAAGCGCCAGACACTGTTGTTCAGCGCCACCTTCCCGGAATCCGTCCAGGTGATTGCCGAGCGCATCATGATCCAACCCGTGAAGGTCCAGGTGGAAGAAGCCCACGATAATGCCAGTATCCAGCAGCATTTTTACGAAGTGCCGGATAACGGGCAACGACTGACGGCAGTGCGATTGTTGCTGCTCCAGCAACGGCCGGATTCAGCGGTTATCTTCTGCAATACGAAGAAAGAAACCCAGGAAGTGGCGGACGAGCTCTGTCGCAACGGCTTCGTGGCCCTGGCCCTGCACGGCGACCTGGAGCAGAAGGAGCGGGATCGGGTGCTGGTGCGCTTTGCCAACAAGAGCGCGTCCGTGCTGGTTGCCACCGATGTGGCCGCCCGGGGCCTGGACATCGATGCCATGGACCTGGTCATCAACTACCATATCGCCCGGGACAGCGACGTGCACCTCCATCGCATCGGACGTACCGGGCGCGCTGGCAGTACGGGCACGGCCTGCACCCTGTTTACGCCCAAAGAGCACCACAAGACGATTCGCCTGGAAGCCGATCTGGACCTGAGCATTGAACCCGAGCCTTTGCCACGGAAGGATCTTCTGGACACCCCGGCCTACAAACCGGCGATGGCGACACTGCAGATCGATGGCGGCAGGAAGGACAAGGTGCGTCCCGGTGACATCCTGGGTGCATTAACGGGGGAGCAGGGCATTGCCGGTGGGCAGGTTGGGAAAATTGACGTCATGGAGCAGTCCGCCTATGTGGCAGTGGCCCGGGACGTGGCCAAGCCGGCCCTCGGAAAACTGCAGAACGGTAAGCTGAAAGGGCGCTCGTTCAGGGCGAGACGTATCCAGTAAAAAGGGACCCGCAAGCCCCTTTTTCAATGCCTTACTTCTTGCGTTTGAGTACCCAGATCTCGAGCATTACCCACTCTTCACCCGGGTAGTTGGAGCGCTCCAGCTCCGACATCAGGCGATGGCGTGACGCCATGCTGCCCACAAACTCGAACCGTTCCAGCAGGGTGCGCTTGGTCGCATCCGCCGCTTCCAGTGCGAAGGGGTTCAGGAAGTTGACCAGCAGGTAGCCCTCGCTGTTGTTGGCGGCAAACGCATCCATGATGTTCTCGACGGCATCCGGCTCCAGATACACCAGGGCTGCCGTGGAGATCAGGACATCGGCATCCTTGATCGCGTCGTCGAGCTGCGCCTTGGTGTTGGCATCCGGGGTATTGAGGTCCGCCTGGATGGTGTTGTCATAGATGCCCGCGGACTTGCCGTAGGCCAGGGCGTTGGCGGAGATATCAATGCCGGTAACACGCGCCGGGAAACGACGGCGCTCCGAGACCGTGCTGGCCGTATCCGCATCCTTCCAGTTTTCCCGGATGGCGTCGTAATCCATGCCATTCAGGGTGGCCATGGTGGTGTTGCCGAAGCAGCCGGCCAGATCCACAAAGTTCAGGGGGGTGCCGTTGGCCGTTTTCTGCTCGGCCCAGGGAAGGATCAGCCGATCGAAGGTCAGGCGGTTGAAGTTGTCCGAGACGTACTTGAGCTCGTCCATGATCCGTTCCTTGAAGGGAACCGGATTCTCCGCTACGTAAATGTCGTCAAAGTGCTGTTTTTTCTCGTCGGTTTTAACGCCGGAATCACTCATGCGCTGTTGTCCATGTTGCGAAAGGGATGCTTATGATCGTTGCCGGTGGGGGCTCTGGTCAAGTTAGCGGTGTGTCAGGGGATATGATGCCGCCACGGGTGTGGCGGCATAAAGGCAGGCGGATCAGTGTTGTGGCACGATCAGGATCTTGCCGTCACGCTCCCCGGAGGCGGCTGCGGCAACGGCGTCCTTGATCCGGCTGACGTCGTATTCGGCGGCAATCTTTGCCTTCAGCTTGCCGCTGGCGATCTGCTGGGTGACCTGGCCATAGATCGTCATCTGGTCTTCCTTGCTGGCCTTGCTGAACCAGCGTGCGAGCCAGAATCCCTTGAGGGATACATCCCGGAAGACCACGTTCGCGGGCGACATCTGGCAGGGCTCGCCGCTCATCATGCCGTAGTTGACCACGGGCGCGCCTTCCGTCAGGCAGCTTGCGAGGTGATCCGTTGCAGCACCGCCCACGGCGTCGATTCCCAGCTTGATGGCGGCGCCGCCAGTGGCTTCTTTCACGCGCTTGTGCAGGTCCGGGCCGTCCACCAGGGTCACGTCGCCCCCTTGTTCCTCAACACCGGCCACGGCGGAGTCCCGACGGACCACGTTCACGGTGCGGATGCCACGCTGGGCGGCAATCTGCATCAGGTAACCGCCAACGCCTGAATTAGCCGCGTTCTGGATGACCCAATCACCTTCCTTGAGATCCACAAACTGCTCAAGCAGCAGGATAGCGGTCGGCGGGTTGATGGTCATCATGCTCAGCTGCTTGGGGTCCGCCTCGCCGGGCAGTGGAATCAGGTCCTTTGCCGCCGCCGTGACGTGGGTCGACCAGGTGCCGGCACCCACCGGCAGCAACACGGTCTGGCCCTTCTCTACGCCGGAGGCGTTAGGACCAAGCTCGGCAACACGGCCCACGCCTTCATTACCGCCAATGGCAGGGAGCGGGGGCAGGGTGCCGTAGTCACCGGTGAGGGTGAGCACATCCGAGGGGTTGATGGGTGCGGCCAGCACTTCCACGAGAACTTCTCCCTCGCCGAGTTCCGGTGCCTCAACGGATACCGCCTCGATCACATCCTGGGGGACCGGGCCGCGCTTTTCATAGCGTGCCTTGAGCATGATGAAACTCCTTGGTTGATCATTGGAATGGATATACTAGACGACTGGTCGGTTTAAACACAACAGAGGATCAACGCCACGTCTCTGATCCTGATTGGCTCTGGAGCCCTTGCGTGATCCGTGCGACCATCACCAACCAGAAAACGGACCGGTGATGATGGAGTAAACATGGCCAATTCCGCCTTTGAGAAAACCATTCAGGAGCTTGACGCCCTTCACGCGGGCGACTCCCGCCATATCGAGCAGGATGGCGAATCCACACCACGCGAACTCTGGCATGCCCAACAGATGAGCGCCTGGCTGGAGCGCCTCAAGGACAGCCCGAATGAGCTTTTGCGGATCGCGGTACGCGGCCAGCATCTGCAACGCTGGCAGGTATCCCGGGACGAGTATGAGGAGGGGCGCCAGGGCTATCTGCATTGGCGCCGGGATCAGGGCAAGCGTGCCGGCGAGACCACCGCCGCGCGCATGCGCCAGGCCGGTTATGCCGATGATGACGCTGAGCGTGTGGCCAGGATGATCCGCAAGGAAGGACTCGGCCGGGGGGAGGAATCCGCCCAGGCCGTGGAGGACTGCGCCTGCCTCGTGTTCCTGGAGAACTACTTTGCGGACTTCTCGAAAAAAGTCGACCACGATCACATGGTGAGGATTGTGAAGAAGACCTGGGGCAAGATTTCGGACCGGGCCCGCGAGCTGGCGCTGGGGCTGCCCATGGCGCCGGAAGCCCGCGGCATCGTGGAGGAAGCGCTCGCATCATAAACGCCATCAGGGGCACCCCTGATGGCGTCTCGATCAGCCGAGCCCGGAGAAAAACTCGCGGGCGTTGTCCGCCAGTGCTTCCAGGTAGTAGCCGCCTTCCTGAACGATCAGGGTCGGCAGCCCCATCTCGTTGATCGCCTGCCCCATGCGGCGGAAGCCCTCGTTGGAGACGGAAACCTTCGCCTGCGGGTCCTGCTTGTAGATGTCGAAACCAAGCGCGACCACCAGGACGTCGGGCTCGAAGAGCCGGATGGCATCCCGGGCCTGATCCAGGCGCTCGAAAAACGCTGACTCTGGCGAGCCGTGGGGCATGGGCATATTGATGTTGTAGCCGTACCCGGCGCCACTGCCCCGCTCATCCTCATGGCCGGTAACCACCGGATAGAAGTTGGTCGGGTCCCCGTGGATAGAAACGTAGAGCACATCATCGCGTTCGTAGAAAATCTCCTGGACGCCCTGGCCATGGTGCATGTCCGGGTCCAGGATGGCGACGCGGGAAAAGCGTGAGCGCAGTGATTCCGCCGCAATGGCTGCGTTGTTCAGGTAGCAGAAACCGCCGGCCGCATCCGGGCGGGCGTGATGCCCCGGGGGGCGGCTGATCGCGTAGGCGCGTTGTTCGCCGGCCAGAAGTTCATCGGCGGCGGAAAGCGCACTCTGGGCGGACCAGTAGGCCGCTTCCCAGGTGTGGGGACCGATCGGGCAGCTGCCGTCGGCCTGGTAGTGCGCGGATTCCGCGAGAATGCCTTTCATGGGATTGGGCGAGCGGACGAACACATTGGACATGACCTCGTCGCCCCAGTCTTCCGGCTGGCTTTTCCAGCGCCGGTGGGCGGATTCCAGAAATCGCAGATAACCCAGGTCGTGCACCTGGTTGATGGTGCTCATGCCATGGTCTTTCGGCTCGGAAACACTGATTCCCAGCGACTGCATGCCCTCGAGCAGATGCGGCGTCCGTTCCGGCAATTCCTGGGGGGCCCGCATCTGCCCGCGGGACAGGTAGCTCTGGGGCGCGTGCTTGTCCTGGCTCGGATGGAAAAATGCTTTCAAAACGGACTCCTTAAGCGCATGTCAGTGGCAACAATTGAATGATACCGGTTGGCCGGCACCCTGGACACCCGGGAAACCCGAAACGGGCCGGTTGGGGTTTTACCGTGATCGTGCCGCATCTGCTAGACTTTTTCGCTGGTTAATGAGCGCAGTATAGACAGGCACCTACCGGCAATCCAACGACTGGCGACAACCTAGTGCAGAACCGATTCCGCCCACTGGAAAAGCATGTTATCCAGGCCAGCCAACGATTGAGGCCGGGCCGGAAAGAGGCCCGGCACTTCGGCATCATCGGGCAATCCCGACCGCTTCCCCTGCCTGCGCTCGTGCGCGGCCGGGTGCCCCTGATCGTCTACACGGAAGGCGATGCCCTCTACGATGCGATGCTCGATGCCATTCGCAATGCTCGCACCCAGGTCTGGCTTGAGAGTTACATCTTTTCCAGCGATGCTGTCGGCCAGCGCTTTACCCAGGTGCTCTGCGAACGGGCCAGGGCGGGCGTGGACGTTCGGGTTCATGTGGATTCGGCGGGCTGTCTGTTCTGGGGCTTTGAGCAGCTTGAGCCGGAACTCACAGCAGCCGGTGTCCGGGTGAAGTGGTTTCATCCCTGGACCTGGCGTGATCCCTTCCGCTACAACCGCCGCAATCACCGCAAGCTGCTGCTGGTGGATGGCGAGGCTGCTTTTTTTGGCGGATTCAATATACACCGCGAAAATTCGCTGCGTGAGTACGGCCAGTTGCGTTGGCGCGATACCCACTGCCTGGTTGAAGGAGAACTCGCGCGCGAGGCCGCCGCGCTGTTCGAAGCCCTCTGGGTGGGGGATCGCGGCTGGATGCCCCGGATGCCGGAACGCCCATCCTGTGTGCTGGTGACCAACCAGGGCATCCGGCGTCGCCATGCCCTGTCCCGGCTCATACTGAGGGCCTTCGCCCGGGCCCAGGATCGGATCTATGTCACCACGCCCTATTTCATTCCCAATGAGAGCCTGCAGCGCCGCATGATTGCCGCGGCCAGGGCGGGGGTGGATGTTCGCCTGCTGGTTCCGGAGCGGGGGGATGTCGGCCCCGCGCACTGGGCGAGTCGGATTGCCTTCCGGCCGCTGCTGCGTCAGGGGGTGCGGATCTTCTCTTACGGGCCGCGTCTACTGCACGCCAAGACCATTGTCGTGGACGGCGAATGGACCACCATCGGCACGGCCAACATGGATTACCGCAGCTTCCTTCTCAATTATGAACTCAACCTGGTGAGCCGGGATCCCGAGATTGGCGAGGTTATCGAGAACCAGTTTCTTGAGGATCTGGAATCCAGCCAGGAGTTGCGGGAAGTATCCCACCTTTTCGCGTCGCCGGTGGAATACTGCCTGGCGATGCTGGCATGGTTCGTCCGCCGGTTGCTTTAGGTAACAGGGCGGCGGTTGTGTAGCATTGCTGGGTCTCTGTGTATCAAATTGTATTTGTTAATCAGAAATCTCCACGCTTTCCTTTAGAATGATTCGAACTTTACGCCACCCTGCGCAGTTGTGAATCATGACGAAAAGGTTCCGTCCAACGTTTCTGGCTTTGATTGGCCCGCTGATCCTGTTATCAGTGGCGTCTGTTCAGGCTGCCGGCCCGTATAACCCGAATTTTGACCGATCCCCGGAACTCAACCTGGATACATTCATGGTGCCGTTACCCAATGAGGCCCTGAGTCTGCGGCTCGGGCACCACCAGGCGGCCAGCCAGGGACTGCTCTTCGAGGGCAGTGCGAACTGGGGGGTGTCGGCGGAGGCCAGACTGGACGCCATCAACAGTGACCTGTCCCTTTTTGGCGTACACGCGGCGGACGGTGGTAATCCGGCCCGGGGGGTGAGTCTTTCGGACCGGAGTGATTACTTCACCGGTGGCAACTTCCAGGCAAGGGTGCCGGTGCCGTGGGCCGGGTTAAGCCTGTCCGCCAGTTATGTCATGGGGCGTGAGAGCGAGGTGGATACCATCGGTGGGCACCAGTTCGGGAGACCGATCGGGCAGGGCGTTGGCTATTCCCTGGGCCTGGAAAGTACCTGGTTCGAGGACCAGGTCAGGCTTGATCTTGAAAGGGCGCTGACCCGGTTCGCGCGTGACAGCGGCGAGAACAGCACGACCCTGAATGACAGTGCCTATTCCGCCTCGCTGACGTATGCGCCCGACCTTGGAAGCCTGCCTCTGGACTGGGAAGTTGGCGCTGAATCACTGAATGTGGGGCCGCAGTTCCGCAGTCCGGCCAACCAGGGATTGTCCGGGAATCGATCGCTCGATCGACTGTTTACTCGTATCAGGCCTGGAGGCAACTGGACCCTGGGATACAGTTATCAGGAGCACGGCGCGGGTGGCGGGAATGGCCGCGCCGAGACACAGGGGGATGAGGTGTTCGCGGACCTGACACTCAGGTTCTCGGACCGGTTCCGCATCAAGCCGTACGGGCAGTTTGAGCGCGAGTACAACCGCCAGTTCCAGTCGACGGCCTATCACAGTCTTCTGAGCCTGACAGTGGATACATGGCTGATTCCCGGGAATCTGTTCTATCGCAACACAGTACGGGTGGATGAGAGGCGCAGCCCGTTGGGCTCCGGGTTCGGCGGGGACAGGCGCCGCCGCTATGTGGCCAGTGAGCTCAAGTGGCAAGCCCTGGAGCCATCGCGCCAGCGTCTGGGATTCGATATCAACCTGAGCCTCAGTGCGGATGAGGTTGAGACCGAGCGCGAGAGTCACTCCGGGCTGGACAGCTACAGGGTGCGGCTGTCCATCAGCTCCAGCCGGTTCTGATCCCCGTTACAGCGTTTTTTCAAGAACAACAAACCAGAGGTCGTCCACCAGGGGATTGCCGAAGCGCTGTGATTCGGGGAAGGGAGCGGTTTCCCCGGTTTGCCGGTAGCCCCGGCGCTGGTAATACCCAATGAGTTCCTCTCGCTGATGCAGTACGCGCATCAGCAGCTGCTCACGGCCGAGTTGCTGGTGGGCTACGGTTTCCGCATCCGATAGAAGCCGATTGCCGATGCCTTCCCCCTGTCTTGCTGGCTCCACCGCAAGCATCCCGATTTCAGCTGTCGTCCCGTCAATGGGAACCAGTTGGACGGAACCGAGGAGCGTCGGTCCTTCCCATAGCAAGCGGAAATACGCGCTGTCCATCATTTCGAGAATCATATCCCGGTCTGTGCGTTGGCCGCTCAGAAGGTCCGCCTCGGTCGTCCAGCCGGCCCGGCTTGCGTCACCACGGTAAGCCCGGTTCGCCAGCTGCGCGATCGCGCCAGCATCCGCCTCGCCCGCATCACGAATCAATACGCCATCGGTCGCCGGTTCCAGTAATTCCCGAGCTCCGGAAAAATCGATGCCCGCCTTCAGCTCGCCCTCCCCGTAGCGCATGCCGCAGCCCGCGCGGCGGTATTCAGGGCTGGGTACGGTTCCGGCACTGGGGTAATCGTCGTTGTTGGTATTCATAATGAGGGTTCCTCGTTGTTCTCATCCTCGTCGGGAATCGGTTCGGGGACGCGATCCCAGCCTACCAGAGCTACTGTAGCAATAACGCCGATGGCCAGCCCAATCCAGGGTTCAAAGAAGGCCAGTACCCCTTGAGGTATTTCAGCCGTTTGCGGTGATATCCAGCACCCGGTCCAGCATTGGATCCTGACCCAGATCCCGTCCCCTGCTATCCAGGAAGTCCATGGAGATGTGGGGCGGAATCCCCACATCTTCGTAGAGGGTCTCGTCAAAGGCCCGGTAGATCTCGTTGGACAGGGTCAGGTGCCAGCCATTGGGTAGGTGGCGCTCCAGGGTGTCGGAGAGGATGCCCTGGGTGGGCTCGCCGATACGGGTAACGCGGGGATGCTGGAGCAGTGCCAGCACAAGGATCTCGGCCGCGCTGGCGGTGAGCTCGCTGGTCAACAGGTAAATGTTGCCGCTGTAGGTGCCAGTTGGCGCCGGGGTCACGTAAACGGGCTGTCGGCCGGTATAACCGTTGCAATGGCGGGCAGCCTTGGAGAAGGCCATACGCTTGCGGTCTGTCAGGTAGGCCGCGAAGCGCAGCGCTACCCCGTCATAGCCACCCCCGTTACCCCGGATGTCCACCACCAGGTTGGGCAGGTGACCAAGCTCCCCCAGGACCGTCTGCATGATGGCGTCAGTAGCGTCGAGATCCTCGGCGGGGCAGCCGATATGACCACTCTGGCCGGCCATGGCGCGGAGATTGAGAAAGCCCGTGTTATCGCCCAACTGCCCCCATTCCACCAGGTGATGGGCGCCGTGGCGGACCCTGCCGCCCAGGTAATCCTCGTGGATGACGTCGTGGAGCCACTCCCGGAGTTCGGCGAGGTAGCTCGGCACATCCCGGTCATCCCCGGCTTCCTCCAGTTCCTTCTCCAGTCGGGTGTAGAACGCCGGCTGAGCCTCCGCACTGTAGTGACTCCAATGCGCATTGAGGCGCACATGGCCGTCGCGCAGCGGGCGGAGCATGGCCGTCATGATGGAAAACAGCTCCTCGGGTTGTGTCCCCCCAGAGACCGTCCGCCGGTATTGCCAGTAGGCCCTTTCCCAGTTGACCTTCTTGGTGTCGAACAGGGCATAGTTCTCCGCAAAGGTATGCCAGAACACCTCGAAGTTGTATTCCGGGTCATCCGGGTCCCTGAGCTCCGTTTCGGAAATGGTGTCCGGCAGCTGGCTGAGCCGGTAAAAGCTCACCCGGGTAACCCCCGTTGCGCGGCGAACGCTGAAAGCCTGTCCGCCCGGGGATATTGAGAGGTCGTGATAACGTTCCGTCAACGCCTGGAGTTCCCCCCGGTCAACGGGCAGACAGCTTACCGCCGTCTCTTCATGGAGGATGTAGGCCTCCGTCCTGATCAGCAGGAGCTTGCCGTAGCCACGGGAGCGCCAGATGCCCTCAAGCGCCTGGAAGTCCTGCTCGGAAGGAGTGGTATCTTGCTGAACGTCATCCTGCATCGGAATCGCTCCGGATTAAAGACTGGCGGGACGGCCCGCATCGGGACGGTCATAGTCGCAGACGCCCTCCGGGTGGATTGCCTCCAGTCGTGCCACCTGCTCCGGCGTAAAGCTTTGGCTGCCGTAGGTGCCGTCATTCAGCGCCTCGGATACCGGCTTGAGCTGGCACTTGAACACGTCCCCGGTGATGGGGCCACCCGCCTCGATCCGCGAGGTGGTGTAGACCGGGAATTCCCGGGTGCAGGCGCCTTCGCCACCGTCATCCAGGATGCCGCTCCAGACGTTCTTCCCGGCCGCAATGACATCCCCCTGGTACCCAAAGCAGGTATCCACCGCCGCGTCCGGCCGGTTTTTCACGATACGCTGTTTCGGATCGCGGAGGATATTGCCCATCCATTCGTCCATGACCTTCAGGGCCCGCAGCCTCATGTTGAACTGGGAGCCGGGGTAGGGCTCAGGGCCAATGCCTGAGAACCAGATCGTCTGGTGTTCGGCCGTCCCCATCTCATTAAGGATGCGCTGGCGGGTGGCGAAGGACTGGTGGGCGTTGTGCATGTCCAGGATGGGTTCCATGTAGTCGCGGATATCCAGGATCGGCATCTCAATGTCACCGTGGAAGATTATGCCGGTTTCATAGAGGGAACGGATGGCCTCCAGGTTGCCCACGTGGCGCGGTGCCGGTTCCCCCGAGTCACTGAGCATCATGTTGCGGCGGCTCCAGGGATCGAAGTTGTCCGCTGTGGGCTTGCCGATGAACGGGAATCCTTCCTGGACAGCCTCGCTGCTCGGCTTCCAGCCGCCCACTTCGGCGTTGACCCTCAGGAACTGGTCCGTTCCGATCTCGCCGTTGCGGAAGGCTTTGAGGCCGTACTGGACGCCGACGTTGTCCACGGCGCGCCTGGCGTAGCCGTCCTCACCAACGCCGTAGATGTTGCGCAGGTCATCCATGTGGGTCCATTCGATGTCGGCGATATCGGACTGCGGCGCCCAGCGCTGCATTTCCCGCACGGCACCGAAGTTGGGGTTGAGCACCAGCGGTGAGAGGCCGCGCCAGGCCGGTACGCATTCGGTCATCCCGGGGGCCGCGGCAAAGCCCAGGGCGCGCTGGACGTCGTAGAAGGGATTGCCCAGGAAGTTGGTGGCGTTCAGGCCCACCAGCAGACTGCGGTTGTCCGTGACCTGCCAGAACGGATTATTGCGGTCCGTGGCATCCATGTAGTGTTCCAGAAGCTCGCAGTCGCCGACGTGGATGGTCTGGGTCACCATGTCCGGATAGGAGCGCTGGGGAATGGCTGCGTCCAGCAGGTCCGGATGGTTCTGGCCGTAGACGTACTGTTGGATGGCACCACCGGAGCCGCCCAGGCCCACCGTGTAGTCCGGCACGCCATAGCGCTCAATGAAGCGCTCCTTGGTCATGAGCGCGGTTTCACCGCCCAGCTGCAGGTTGTAGTGCACGTTGGTACTGGTGCCCGTGGAGTAGGCAATAGCATGGCCGAGCCCGAGTACGTCCTCGTTCATGGCCCGGCGCTGGGACCAACGGCCTTGGGTGTGCCCGATGGCCACACCGCCCTGGAACTGGTAAACCAGACGTCCGTTCCACTGACTGGTATCGGTACCGCCGTCGTTCCCGCCAATCCGGTCCGGATCCACGAGCATGGCGTAGCTGTAGATGAAGCGGTTGATGGTGCCGCGTTCAACACGTACCACGAAGTCCGCGGTATCGCCATCGATGGTTTCGGTCTGTGCCAGGTCGTCCGGGCGCTCGCCGTCCTCCGGCCAGTCCCGCCACTCGCCATCTGTCGTGCGGTAGGAATAGGTGATGAAAGGCTCAATGGCGCAGTTGGTGCTGTAGCCGATCACCGTATCGCCGGCTTCGTTATAGACCTTGAATCCCGGCGGGTCGGTTGAATCCACCTGGGGTTCAATGCCGAACTCGTGCGGCGTCATGCAGATAAAGGGTGACTGCTGGGGGCCGGAAAAGATGGGACCGGTTATGGGGTGGTTGGTCAGGGTCAGCGTCTGAACCTGGCCGAAGCGGTCGTGGCTGAGGCTCAGTTCATTCTCGCCCTCCGCCAGGCCTTCGATCACGCTTTCAATGCGCCTCGGCCCACCCTCAAAGTCACCCAGGTCCAACGGCGCCCCGTTCAGGGTCAATGAGAGTTTCGTCCGCTGGCCCGGGGGCGCTTCAATCGCGATTCGGGCATCTCCACCGCTGACCTGGTCCGGGTTGCCTGAAAGCACGGAAAGTTCGGTGTGCTTTGACAGGCCCGGCGGTACCTGGGGTGGCCCTTTGGCGAGGGCTGCGGCGGAACCAAGGCTGACAGCCGCTGTAATGGCAGCGGAAAGACATGCGGATGTTGTCCTTGTTGGCATTGTGTTGCCCCCTGATGATGGATAGCCCCTGTAAAGCGCCGACAGCAGTCCGACATCATCCTGGAAACACAACGCGATTAATTAGACTTTAGCTGGCTACAACCAGGACGTCGAGAGCCTCTATTCTGTGAGAGATTGAATGCTATTTACGATTGGATATGAGAAATCCGGTCGGCCAACCCCGAATGCCGCTCCACCGGATTGCGCACGCCAGCCTTCCAGACGTCCGCGTGGCCGCAGATCATGGCCTGTGACCGGGCGCGGGTCAGGCCGGTGTAAAGCAGTTCACGGCTGACGACGTTGTGGCTCTGTTCCGGCAGGACCAGGGCCACGCGCTCGAATTCCGAGCCCTGGGTCTTGTGGATGGTCATGGCGTAGACAGTTTCGACCGACGGCAGGCGGCCAGGAGCCAGGGGGCGGTAGCCGTCGGCGTCGGGGAACCAGGCCAGGAGCTGGCCGTCATTTTCGTCATCCGGCCAGATGAGGCCGATGTCGCCGTTGAACAGGCCCAGGCCGTAGTGGTTCTCGGTGACCATGATGGGCTGGCCCTTGAAGAAGGGGTTTCCCTCCGGGTTGAGCCGTTTCAGGATGCGTTCGTTCAGGGCCACGGAGCCGAGGGGACCGACCCGGGTGGGGCAGAGCAGGCGGAATTCTGCCAGGGCCGCAAAGGCGACTTCCCGGGTCTGGGCGCTGGCAATGGGGGCATACCACTGCGAGACCCAGTGCTCGATCTGGTTGGGCACTTGTTCTGGCTCGATCCAGGCCAGTCCGTCACCCTCGGTTCTCAGCGTCTCCAGGCTGCGTTCCGCATTGCCGTCCATCACCTGCCGGGCCAGCTTGCCGATGCCGCCGGTGTCGCTGAAGCGCCGGCTCAGGTAGAGGTAGCTCAGATAGTCGGCGGACTGGTGCTCGCCGGCTTGCAGGGACAGGCCCAGTTCGGCGAGCTGCTGTTGCCGGTGTGCTGAATAGCCCGGATGCGGGCGCAGTGCCAGGTCGGCGAGGACGGAGCCGGCGGCTACCGAGGGGAGCTGGTCCGGGTCGCCCAGCAGGATGACCCGGGCGTGCTCCGGCAGAGCCCGGAACAGGCGGGTCATCATGGGCAGGTCGATCATGGAGACTTCATCGACCAGCAGCACGTCCAGGGCCAATGGGTTGTCCCCATTGTGGCGGAAATGCACCTGGTTGGGGATGACGCCCAGAAGGCGGTGCAGGGTGGTGGCCTCGTCCGGGATCAGTGCCAGTGTATTCGGGGAAACGGCGTTCGCCAGAGACTGGCGTGCCTCTCGTACGGACTCGCCCAGGCGCTGGGCGGCCTTGCCGGTGGGGGCGGCCATGCGGATGCGCAGCGGGCTTTCATCGCCTGGTGCTTTGGTTTCAGCCAGCAGGGCGAGCAGGCGCGTGACCGTGAAGGTCTTCCCCGTGCCCGGGCCGCCGGCGATCACGCTCAGGTTCTGGAAGAGGGCGTTGGCGGCGGCGACGGCCTGCCAGTCGGTTTCTGCGCCTTCCTGCATGCGCGGGAAGAGGCGGCCCAGGCTGTCATTCGCGGTGTTCGGGTCCCGAATCGACACTGGTGCCAGTCGGGCACGGATGGACTCGGCCAGTTCGGTTTCAAAACGCCAGTAGCGGCGCAGGTAGAGTCGATGCTGGTCCAGTACCAGGGGTGCCGGATCCTCGGGGCCAATGGGCAGCCCAGCCAATTTTTCCAGCCAGTCATCCAGCTCCGGAAAGCGGTGGCCGGGCTCATCGTCTGTGGCCCAGGCGGTGGCCCCCGCCCAGTAGGCGAGGTTCAGGCAGCTGTGGCCCTCGCGCAGGGCTTCGCTTACCGCCAGGATGCTGTACCAGAGCCAGTCGTCGCGGCAGTCCAGCCAGTCGCAGAGGTGGTCGGCCAGGAAGCGGTCGATGGCGGCGGTGTCGGGGGCGGTTGTCATGTCGTCACCTCCTCGCCGGTGAAGAAGATGTCCAGCGCTTCAATGGCCTCGATGTCCGCCTCGCAGTGGTAGACGCCGCCGGGCGCGTCCGGCGCCATGCCCCGCAGGTAGAGGTACTCCACGCCGCCCAGGTGCCGCTGCGGGTCGTAGTCCGGCAGGCGGGTACGCAGGTAGCGGTGCAGGGCCAGGCTGTAGAGCAGGTACTGGAGGTCGTAATAGCTGCGGCGGATGCTGTCCGTAAGTTGCGGCTCCCGATAGTCGCTGAAGCGGTCCCCCAGGAAGCTGGACTTGTAGTCCACCACGTAGAAGCGGCCCTGCCACTGGTAGATCAGGTCCACGAAGCCGTGAAGCATGCCTTTCAACGTTGGCGGTTCGGCCAGGATCACATCCGGGTCGTTACGGTGTCGGGCAAGGATGCGCGCAAGCCGACCCCGGGCCTGTTGGCTGTTCATGGGGAAGTAAAAAGCGGTTTCGCGCAGCGTGTCCTGCTGGGGCAGGTCTGCCAGTCGGGCGCCGCTGGGCAGTGGGGTCTGCAGTATCTCCCGCAGCCACGTCGCCAGGGCCTCGCGCCTGTCCTCGAAGGGATCCAGCAGCATCGGGTAACGCTCCGCCGCCCGTCGGATCAATCCGTCGTAATCCGGGTTGGGAAAGTCCAGCCATTCCAGCAGGTCGTGGAGCAGGTTGCCGGCTTCCGCACCCCGGGGCAGCGTGAAGCGCAGTGAGCCCTGTTCCCGCGTGTCCGCTGGGGTTTCCGGTTCGTCCTGGTCCCTGTCCGGTGTCGAAAGGCCACCGTGGCGGGCGTTGCGGGTGAGCGCGGAGAAGGAGCTGAGCCACCAGTCCCGTTCGATTCGGCCCTGGAAAACGGCCGGTTCGGGCTGGGTTTCCGGGGTCTCGTCCGGGATCGCCTGGGCGGCTATGGGCGTCTCGTTCAGGTCGAGCAGGCCGCAGGTGCCTTCGGTTTTGTGGGTTTCGAGTGTTGCCTGAAGGGTATCAAAACGCTCAGTACCGAAGCAGCGTGCCAACGGCGAATACTCGAACTGCTTGAAATCGGCGGCCAGCAGGTAGATGCGGCGCTCGGCCCGCGTGGCGCCTACATAGAGCAGGCGGATTTCCTCGGCGATCTGTTCTTCCGCAAACCAGGCCAGTTCCTGCTCGCCGGGGTTCAGGACCTGTCGGGCTGAATAATCATCCCGGTCGTGGTAGCGCACCAGCAGGGCCTTGTCATGGTTGGGCTTCTTGCCGTAGCTGATGAAGGGCAGGAAGACCACCGGGTATTCCAGGCCCTTGGCGCCGTGCAGCGTGACGATCTGGATCAGGTTGGCGTCGTTCTCCAGTCGCAGCTGTTGGGTCTCGCCAGTGCTGCCCGTGTTGGCTTCCTCCATGGACTGCTGGAACCAGTGCAGCAGGGGCCGGGGCTGGCGGTGTTTCTGGCTGGCTTCCTGGAGCAGCTCGAGCAGGTGGATGCTGTTGGTCAGCAGCCGTTTATGGCGCTGCGGCTCGGGATGGGCATGGCGCTGGAGCAGGCGCAGCGCCATGGTCATGAAGCCCTGGTTGAGCCAGCGCTGGCGCAGGTCGTGGACGTCTTCCAGGGCGCGGGCCCAGGCGTGTTCATCCTGCTGCAGGTGGTGTAGGGCCGTGGTGTCGTAGCCGAACCAGGGCGTGGCCAGGGCGGCGATCAGGGCGCGGTCGTCTTCCAGGTCCAGTATGCCGTTCAGGGCCATGTAGAGGCTGTCCGCCTCGGGGCTTTCCATGACGTTGTCCCGGGCGCTCAGGTAGACGGCGTTCAGTCCTTGTTCACGCAGCGCGTCCTGCATCACGGCGGCCTCGTTGCGGTCGCGCACGAGGATGGCGATGTCGCCGGGGCGCACGGGGCTGTCCCCGCCTTCGCCTCCCTCCTCGTCCGGCAACCTGGCTTCCGCCAGAAGACGGCGGATTTCCCGGGCGCTCCAGTCAGCCAGCCGGTTCTGGCCATCCTTGTTGTAGCCCTGCACCTTGCCCTTGTCGTTGGGCTCGCCGGGCAGAAGGCCCCACTGGAAGCCGGCCCTGTCGGCGGAATCGCTCAGGCCGGGAAGGTCTTTCTTCCCCGTATTCACCGGCGTGTAGTGGATGCCGAAGCCAAACATCTTGCTGCCTTCGGAAGCATCCAGTGGCTGCCCGTAAAAGAGGCGGTTATAGCCCTGGATGACGTCGTGGCAGGAGCGGAAGTTCGTGTCCATGACCCAGTAGTACTGAGCGTCCGACCGGGCCTTGAGGTAGGCGAAGACGTCTCCGCCCCGGAAGCCGTAGATGGCCTGCTTGGGGTCGCCGATCAGGCACAGGAAGGCGTTGTCGGCGTCCGGGCGCTGGTAGATGGCGCGCAGTATGGCGTACTGGTCCGGGTCCGTGTCCTGGAACTCGTCCACCAGGGCGGCGGGGAACTGGGCGCCCAGCTTGCTAGCAAGTGCTGGGCCGCCCTCATCGTCCTGCAGGCGCTGGCGCAGCAGGCGGATCAGGTCGTTGAAATCGAGCTGGTCCAACCGGTCCTTGCTCTGGTTGAGGTGCTCCCTGGCGTAATGGGTGCCTTTCCAGGCCCACCAGGCGCGGCAGCTCTGTTCGAAGGCGGCCAGGGTATCGCAAAGGGCGGCGAGCGCCGGTAACGCGTCCGTCTTCTTCGCCGTATTCAGGGCGCCCTTGGCAAAGTCGCCACCGAATACATCGGGCACCTCGCCCGGCCAGGGTTCGTGGCTCCAGCTGTCCAGTTCCTCCATAACCGCCTGCCACGCCCTGCGTGTTTCCTCGGTTCGGCGGCCTTTCACGTTCAGCTCAAAAAAGGCGTCCGCTTCGTCGGCCCAGGCCTCCCGGAATGCCTGCCATGCAGGCTCCGGATCCGTGATGGCCGGCTCGGGCACCTCGTCACTGCTGTTGATGGTCCGCCCCCAGGCGGCGCCAAAGTCCTCCGGCGTCGGGTAATAACGGTGGAGCTGGCGGAAGTCCGGCCCCCGCGCCTCGATACGGTACCAGTCCTCCAGAGCCTCCATCATCAGCTCGCTGGTGTCGGATTCGAGTTCCGCCTGGAAGCTGATGCCGCTGGCGAAAGCCTGTTGGGTGAGGGCGCGCTTGCAGAAGCTGTGGATGGTGTAGATGGCCGCGTCGTCCAGGCAGAGGAGGGCGCGTTGCAGCAGTATCCGCGCCTTTTGGGCCGGCACGGTCTCACGGAGCTGGGCGAAGAAGTCATCGTCCAGTTGGTCCCACTCATCATGGACGCGCTGGATCTCCCGGCCCAGGCGCCCTTTGAGTTCGGCGGTGGCGGCGCGGGTGAAGGTCATCACCAGGATCTGCTCCACCGGCAGTTCCTTTTCCAGCAGCAGCCGCAGGTAAAGGCGGGTGATGTTGAAGGTCTTGCCGGTGCCGGCGCTGGCCTCGATCAGATGGCGACCTTCCAGTGGCAGTTCAGCGGTGTTGAGGGGCTGGACCTGTAGCTCACTCATGGGCCACCTCCAGGCTGAGATCCTCGGTTTCCATGGTTTCAAAAATGCGGCTGTAGAGGGGCGCAATCATCTCGTAGAGCGGGTCGTGTTCGGGCCCTTCCGGCCAGAACCAGGCCATGTAGGGGTCGAGGCCCACGCCGCGCCGGTTGTAGTCGTCATGCCAGAGGGCGCCGAACTTGCCGGCATGGTATTTCTCATCCGCCATGGCAATGCCCAGGTCCGCGTGGCAGGGCAGGGGCTCGCAGAGGCTGCGGCGCCAGAGATCCAGCCATTGGCGTAGATGGCCCAGGGCGTCGCTGGTGTCCATGGCCGGAAAAGTCACCCGGGCGAGCTGGTGGATCTGCTTGGCGCGGTAAAGCCCACGGGTGGTTGTGGCCTCCACGCTGTTGGCGAGCAGGTGGTTGAGCCAGAGCCGCAGGTAATCCTTGGCCTTGAGGCTGGCGAGACGCCAGATCAGGGCGGTGCCGTCCGGGGTTCGGGGCAGTTCCCCCTCGAGGGTGATGCCGTCGATCTCGACCGACAGCGGTTCGGAGGTCACGGACTGGGCGTTCTCATCCCGCAGGTGGTGGGCAAAGCGTTCAGCCTGTTCCTGCCAGTCGTCCAGTTCCTCATCCACCAGCGGATGATCCGGGGCATCGCCGGAGAGGTAAAACCGTTGCCGTGTCTGTTCAATGATTCCAGTGTTCCCCGTCAGGACGCTGTCGATTACCGAGTGCTGGAGCTTGTAGCGGTCCAGGTGGTTCGTCTGGAAGGGTTCGGAGTCCTCCAGGCTGGGTTGGCCCGACTGGTCCAGATAGAGCTTGAGCCGGTTCCGGGCGAAGTGCCGGGCCGGGTTTTCCAGGGCGCGGACCATGTCTTCCACGGACAGGCGCTCGGGCCATTCCGGTTCTTCCAATGCCACGCAGTTGTGGCGCGGTTCCCGGGTTTCGCCCAGTCTCAGCCAGTGTTCGTCAAAGCCCGGATAATCACCTGTGTAGTTGGCCTCGCTGAACGGTTGCAGGGGCAGTTCACGGATGTCCTCACGGCTCCAGCCTGAACGGCCTTCCAGGTAATTCAGTAGTTCGCTCAGCACCAGCGAGGGCTGGCGCTCGGTGTTGGTGCGCACGTCGCGGCCCTGGTAACTCAGGTAGAGCCGGTCCCGGGCCGAGAGCAGGGCTTCCAGGAAGAGGTAGCGGTCGTCGCCCCGGCGGGAGCGGTCCCCGGGCCTGGGGCCCTCCTCGGCCATGAGGTCGAAGCCCAGCGGCGGGCGCTGGCGGGGGAAGTCGCCGTCGTTCAGTCCCAGTACGGCAATGACCCGGAAGGGAATGGAGCGCATGGGGATCATGGAGCAGACCGTAATCTGGCCGGTGAGGAACTGGCGCCCTGTGCGCATGGGGCTGGCCAGGCTGTTCTCGATGACGTGGCGCACCACGGGCAGTGACACCTCGCCGGTGAAACCGGCCTGGTGGGCGTGCTCGCTGAACTCGCGGATGCAGCTGCGCAGGTCGTCGTGGGCCGGCTCGAACTCGCTGTCGGCGGCGAACAGGGCCTGGCGCAGGCGCTGGTGCAGGAAGGCCTGCCAGTCACCGACCGTGCGTGGCTGGCGAAGATCCCGGGCCAGGGAGCGGAGTTCGTGAATAAACGCCATCAGTTTACCGAGGATCACGGCATCGCCGCCTTCGACCTGGGGCAGGAGCAGGCGGTTGCCGACAATGGCTTCCTCGTCGCCCCAGGCAAAACCCAGAAGCAGTCGCTTCAGTCCCTGGGCCCAGGTGTAGTGGTCGTTACCGTCGCCACCGGTCCATTCCGCCTTCTGCCCGGCATCCAGGCCCCAATGGATCGAGGCGGCCTCCAGCCAGTGGGCGATCTGTTCAATGTCGTCGCTGCTGAGGTCCAGCCGTGCCCGGATGGCGGGCACCTGGAGCCAGCCGATGACCTGGTTCACCTGGAAACGCGCGTCCGGCAGGGAGAGCAGGTCCAGAAAGGCCGCCACCGTGGGGTCGGCATCGCGCAGGGCACGGTCGGCGATGGAGCTGGGCAGGGGCGGTACCGTCTCCGGCAGATCGTCGAAGCGCCGGGCGAAGACCGCTTCCACGAAGGGGGCATAGTCTTCCACGTTCGGGCACATCACCAGCACGTCCCGGGGCTTGAGGGTCGGGTCGTTGTTGAACTGGTGCAGCAACCAATCATGCAGACCCTGCACTTCGCGCAGGGCGCTGTGGGCGCTGACTACGTCAATGGAACCATCCGCCTCGCCCGATGGCTGCTCGCGGCTGTCCGCCAGTTCCAGTATGTCCGCCTGGAGCCGGTGGAGCAGGCTGTCCGATTCCGCCATGGGGTGGGCGAAGCCGGGTGTCTCGATGTCCGCCCGCTCCATCAGTTGGTGAACGAAGGTCTGGCCCTGCTGCCCGAGGCTGGCGATGAGCGGGTTGCCTACGTCCAGCGCCAGGCCACCCTCGTCCTCGGGATGCTCCATCCACTGTGCGCGCTGGCGGGCGGCCTGTTTCTCGCTGGCCAGGTCGCCCCAGTACTCGTCACTGGGGTTGAGGCAGAAGATGTGGAAATCCACGCCGCCACGTTCCGACAGCCCCTTGATGAAATCCAGCCACAAGGGAGCCAGGCTGTTGATGCCGAAGATGAAGAGCCGTTCCGGCAGGGGCTCTTCCGGGCGCGCAATTCTCGATTCCGCATCCCGTAGCAGGCGCACGGGGTGATCCGGCTCGGCCTCCGTCAGAAGCCGCCAGAGCTGCGCCTGCCAGTGCGCTTCGTCGCCCTGGTCCCAGCGCTCGATCCAGTCCGGCCGGTACATCAGGTACTGTTCGAAGAGGTCCGCCAGCTGTTCCGCCAGCTCGAAACGGCGCAGTGTCTGCTGGCGTTTCGATTGGTGCTGCCAGTAGCGGTTGGGCTCGGCAAAGGCGTCGTCGTTGAGGACGCGGTCGCTCGCCAGCAGCTCGTAGAGACGCCACGTCATGATTTCCCGGGCGTAAGGAGACTGCTCCGGGATCCGCCAGCTGCCCAGTATGGCCCGGATCAGGGCCCACATCTGTGCCACAGGCAGGGGGTATGCCAGGTTCATGGCCACGCGGCGCTCGGGATGCGCCGCCAGTGCCATGCTCAGCCAGTGCTCCATGCCGGGGTGCTGGACCATGATGGTGTCCGGCGTCAGCGGGTTCGCCACGGGCACGGCCAGAAGCGTGGCCAGCGGATTCACCAGGTCTTCCATCCGGTTGCTGAGCAGGGTGTGGATCATCAGGTCCGTCCGTTATCGAAAAGCGCTACTGTGCCACAGGGTAGCGGAATACCGCAGCATTCAGCATCCGTGTGTGTGGTAGCGAACGGAGGACAATGCTGAAAGTCGCTAGAATCAGGTTGTTGGGACGGCTTGTCATTGGAGTCTATCCCGCCACCACAGACTCTGGTTCAAGGTTTGACAAGGAGATTTTGATCATGAAGGACTATGCACGCTTCGCGCCGCTATCAGACGATGGTGGCATCCCTTTCCGGGTGCTTGAGCCGCCACGGCCAACGAGCGAAGATCTTCTGTATGAAGAGCGCGAACGCGCCAGGGTGACGCTGGATTCGATTGGCGATGCGGTTATCAGCACCGATGCCTCAGGGCGTGTGACCTATATGAACCAGGCCGCTGAAGACATGACCGGATGGGCGTTTTCCGAGGTGAAAGGAAGGCATTTTACCACGGTTTTCAATGTGCTTGATGCAACCACCCGTAAGAGGGCGAACAACCCCGCGGAGCAGGCCATACGCGGCGACTGTACCGTGGAACTCGCGGCCAATTCGGTTCTTGTGCGCCGCGGTGGCGATGAAGTGGCCATCGAGGATTCGGCGGCACCGATTCATAACCGGTATGGCCGGGTGACGGGCGCGGTTATTGTTTTCCATGACGTGAAGTTCTCCCAGGCTGTGATCGATCGGATGGCCTACCTTGCGAGCCACGACGCGCTCACGGGCCTGCTCAACCGCACGGCCCTTGCCGAGCGGTTTTCCTACGCCACGGCCCTGGCCAGGCGCCATCATCGACAGGTGGCGTTACTGTTCGTGGACCTGGACAACTTCAAGGACGTCAATGACACCCTGGGCCACGAAGCCGGGGACCAGTTGCTGATCAACCTGTCACAGGTGCTGATGAGCTGTGTGCGTAAGACGGATACGGTTTGCCGGTATGGTGGTGATGAGTTCGTTGTGATGCTCAGTGATATCGAGCAGTTGAATCACCCCGAGCGCATGGCCGAAAAACTGCATAAGGCAGTCTCGGCGCAGGGCCTGCTTGAAGGCCTTGCGGCGACACTGACGCTGAGCATTGGCATCAGCGTTTACCCGGAGGATGGGATCGGGCTTGAAACGCTGCTCCAGAAGGCGGATGCGGCGATGTACCACCACAAGGAGGCTTACCGGCCGAAAAGGCCGGTGCTGAAGGCGGGGCCATCGCGTGTTCTTGCCCGTACGCGCTCTATGTACTCATCGATGTGACGGTCATAGGGGCTCGCCTAGGGGTTCGGGGAAAGACTGAAGCCGGTCGGTCTCGCGTTTGACCTGCCCATAGCATTCACAGCTGAGTGCTTCGAGTTTTTCCCGATCAAGGACGGTTATGTGGCCGCGCGAGTACTCGATGATACCTTTCTTCTGGAGCCTGCCGGCGGCCTCGGTGACGCCCTCGCGCCTGACACCGAGCATGTTCGCGATCAGCTCCTGGGTCATGGTTAGCTGGTTGGTGGGCAGGCGGTCCAGGGACAGCAGCAGCCACCGGCACAGTTGCTGCTCGATGGTGTGGTGACGGTTGCACACCGCGGTCTGTGACATCTGCGTGATCAGCGCCTGTGTGTAGCGCAGCATGATCATGCGCATGCCGGAATGCTCTTCGAATTCCTCCTTGAGGTCCCGGGCGGGAAGACGGTATGCCCATCCGGCGCTTTGTGTGACGGCCCGACTGGGGGTGCTCTCGCCGCCCATGAAAACGGCAATACCGACCACCCCTTCAAAACCAACCACGGCAATTTCCGCCGAGCCTCCGTCAGACATCACATAGAGCAGGGAGATGATGTTGTCGACGGGAAAATACACATAGTCCAGGTCCTCACCGGCTTCATAAATCACGTCGCCCAGTTGCATGTATACCTGCCTGAGGTGGGGAAAGATACGGTCCTGCGCCTCGGGGCACAGTTGCGCCAACAGGCGATTAATGGTGGGTTTTACGTTTTGCGGTGTCCGCGGCAGCATAATTATTCCCTATTTATGCAGTGACTGATCTCAGGTCTTGGAACTCCGTCCTACCGCTATCTTCAAAGTACGGAAAATTCATCCACTGTCTTACCAGATAATACCTGACGAGATAAACATATCCAGCCGCCATAGGAGGATTTTTTTTCTTTATGTTGGCAAGCGGACATACAGTGGCAGGAATCCGGCTCAGAATCGGATTAGGGAAATGGATTAATAGTGGAGAATGGAGCGGGGCTTCAATCACTGCAGTACGGTGGAACTGGAAGGCTCAGCCTTCCAGTTCCACGCTCAGGTTCTGGGTGGCCGGACCTGAGTGGCCAAGCAGTTTCAGTACGTTGGGTACCTGGCCCATGTCCTGATCAATCTGCTGATAGACGGGGGTGGCCCCTTCGGCTTCCTGACCTTTTTCTGCGTATGGAATCCTCGGCATGATTGCCTCCTGTTAGTTGTTCCGATTGAGTAATGCGCGGATCATAATGCCGCCGCCCGCTTCGCCAGTATCCGGTCCCGTTCGTCTTTCGGGTGCGCCGCCAATTGCCGGACCTCTTCATAGAATGCCTTGAAGTCATAGTCGTGGCTTCTCACCATCTGGCGGAAAGCGGGAATGTGCTGGTTGTATTGGCGGAAGAGGGCCAGGTTGGCGTTGTTCAACTCCTCGGGGGCCTCGCCGAGAGGGCCTGGCTGATCCCAGTCGCGGGACAGGTCCCGGTAGTCGGCGATCAACTGCCTGAGTAGCCTTTCCTTGCGTTCGCGCAGCGTTTCCTTCGGGAGTTCGCCGGCTCGGTTGTAGAGTTGCTCCAGCTGGCTGGTTGTGGTGTCCACAAGGTCGAGGGTCTGTCTCTGGTGCCTGAGGCGGGCCAGGGCGCGCTCAAAGGCATTGTCGTCTCCCGTCTCCCGGGCCCAGAGGCGCAACCCTTCCAGCTCAACCGCGGTGGCAAAGCCTTCATTGAAGGCCGTGTCCCCATCCACGTAGAGCACCCGATGGGCGAGTTCATGGAATATCAGGGCCACCATTCGACTCTCTTCGAGGGCGGTGAAACCGCTGTGGAGCGGGTCGTCAAACCAACCCAGGGTGGAGTAGGCGGTGACGCCGCCGATAAAGGTGTCGTAGCCTTCGGCCCTGATTTCCCGGGCCTTCGAACGTGCCATGCGGATATCGAAATAGCCCCGGTACGTCTGGCATCCCACGAAGGGGTAGCACCACTGGCGGGCCTCCAGGGAAAACTCCGGGGCGGAAATCAGGTTGACCAGGACCCAGGGGCGGTCCAGTTCTACATACTCGGTGTAACTGTCACCCACCGGTAGATCGAGCCTTTCCCGTGCGAAACGGCGGGCCTGGTTTGCAATCAAAAGCTGCTGCCGGAGCTCCGGGTCCGTATCCGGGTCTTCAAGCAGTTCAGCGACGGCCTCCCCGCTCATCATCAACGAAAGATGGCCGCCAACGGCCTGCCTGTAGTAGCTTAGGGTTTCGCAACCGACCAAAAGGGCGGCGAGTAGTGTAAGAACCAGGAGCTGACTTGGGCGTTTCATTTGCAATCCCATGATAGAGCGTATCGAGAACGACAATGGTACCAGCCTGGTACTGACCCCGAACCGTTCCCTGAGCTGGCAGGGTAACCTGATTCTGTGGTGTGCGTTCACGGTTCTGGTGCTGGTTATCGCCACAGGCATGGCGCTCGCGGGCGCCTGGGTCGTGCTGCCTTTTGCAGGGCTGGAACTGCTGGGCCTTCTTGCGGGCCTGTATTACACCTCCCGTCAGTGTCACCAGCAGGAAGTCCTGCATATCACGCCAGAGACTGTCCGGCTTGAGAAGGGGCTGTACCAGAAGGAGTGCGAGTGGGAAATGCCCCGCCAATGGGTCAGGCTTTACCTGACCATGCCGATTCGCGGCTGGAAGCCTCCCAGACTCCAACTGGTTCACCGGGATACCGAGGTGACGCTGGCATCCTTCCTGAACCCGGAGGACGCCAAAGCGCTGGTGGCATTGCTGGAAAGCCGTGGTATCCAGATTGAACGGCAGCGCCCCAACCAGATCGTCTGGTTCTAGCGGGAAGTTACCCGGGTCAACAGTTCCATGGGCCCGATCGACTCGAGTTTACTGAACTCGGCCTCATCCCGGACCATCAATGCCCCCGCAAAGGCCAGTCCATTGGCGCCAAGCCCTTCCCAGGTTTCCCGGCAACGGGGTACGAGCCACATCCATTCCCGGGTCGCCAGGAGGTTATAGGGAATCGGTTGCTCGCGACCTTCGAGCCTGAACCCCAACTCGGTCCACAGGGCATGGTAGCGGGCCAGCAGCTGGGCGGCCCCCTGTTCCGGTGCTGTCAGGCACGACCTGGGCATGGGGGTGATTGCGTGTGGGAATGGCAGGGACGGGTTTCTGGTAACCCTGTCCCCGGCGCTTGTCTCAGGGGTGAGCCATGGCGCCAGAGGCATACCGGTCCAGCCCGGCGCCAGGGGCAGGGGAACCAGTTGCAGATGCTTATGGGGCTGGCTTGCGCCGGCGTCGGTTCCGCCGTTGTAGAACGCCAGTCCATCAACCGCCGCCAGTCCGCAGAGCAGCGCATGAAAGTCCGATTCATCCAGCAGTTCCGTCTGCTCGGCATAGTCTCTCGTCACCATAAGCAGGTGATCCTCAAGCACACAGAACTTATTGAGCAGGCCCACGTGTGTTGCCGATATATCCCCCACATACAGGTCAGACTCGTAAGGAGGCAGGAAAGGATCCTTTTGGGGGGCGGCGTCCGGTTTGGGCGATGCCTCTTTCTTTTTGTCGAGGTTCTGCGCCATGCGTACGATAAAGGGCACAGCCTGGTCGTTCAGGGTATGCACGGAGGTTTCCAACGGTACCAGTGCGCCGCTGGCGGCAGCCTTACCGGCCTGCTCGCGAACGCGGGGCCAGAGGGTCTCTGCTGTCAGTGTCTCGCTCAAGTGTGGCCTCCCCGGTTGTCTGCAAAGGTGACAGTTTGCCAGAGGACGGCGATGTCGGGGAGTGATGACAGTCAGTGTCAAACCGTCTGGAACCACGGGTCGTAAATCGGCCTGAGATAAAAAAGCGACTATAGTGCGTAGTAATTCCACGTTGTATCGGGAGTATCCATGCTGAGCTACAGATGGCGCCAGTGTCTGTCGGGCGCATTCATCGCTAGCTTTATCGTTGTTGTGTCCGCCTGTGATGCTGGCCCGGCAGAAGACCAACAGAAAGCGGAGCAGGGCGCTGACCCGGTGTCGATTCCGCCCAGGCTTGACTCGGGCGTCGAAGCCGATCCAATGCCGGCTTTTCACGAAATCCCTGCAGGGCCCCAGCGCAAGGAGGCTTTCTTCAATTACCTCGCCCCCATTGTGCGTGATATCAACAGGGAAGTGGAAAAACGGCGCGAAGCCCTGTTTGCGCTGGAGGAACAGTTGGAGAGCGGGCAGTCGCTGAACCAGGAGGCCCTGAACTGGCTTGGGCGGATGACGGATCGTTATCGCGTGGATGCGGATGAGCCGGATCAGCAAGTGGCGGCCCTCAAGCGCCGCATTGACATCATCCCGGTACCCCTGGCACTGGCTCAGGGTGCCCTTGAGTCCGCATGGGGTACGTCGCGTTTCGCCCGCCAGGGGAATAACATATTCGGGAAATGGTGCTTCACCAAGGGCTGTGGCATTGTGCCCGCCCAGCGCCGTGCGAATGCCACCCATGAAGTGGCCAGCTATGATGACGTGGCTGATGCCGTGCGCGACTACATCCACCACCTGAACAGCCATCCTGTCTACGAGCCGCTCAGGGAGAGAAGGGCACAGGCGCGCCAGGCAGGTCGTTCACCCGAGGGGGGTGACCTGGCGGCAGGGCTTGAGAAATACTCCGCCAAGGGTGAGGGCTATATCAGGCTTATCCGCCGAGTGATCAGTGCCAACGATCTGGCTGATCGTGATAACGAGAAAAAAGATGCCTGAATGGAGTCGGAAACAGCATGTTGAAGGGTAATCTGCTCCGTGGGGTGGGGTACCTCGGGGAGGGCTTCCGCCTGATCCGTCAACCAGGCCTGCGCCTGTTCGTGGTCCTGCCATTGATCATCAACATTGTGCTGTTCGGGGCCCTCTTCTGGCTGCTGGGGGAAGGGTTTTCGATGATGATCGATTCCGCCATGAGCTGGCTGCCGGATTGGGCCTGGCTTCAGCCCCTGGAATGGGTCTTCTGGCTGCTTTATGGCGTGGTGATCCTGGTGTTGCTGGCCTACGGGTTCGTCATGCTTGCCAATCTCGTCGGCTCACCGTTCTACGGGTATCTGTCCGAGCTTGCGGAGAAAGAGGTAAGGGGGCAGCGGCCGGAACTGGATGAAAGCTGGAGCCAGATTCTCTGGGAAATTCCAAGAGCCTTTCTGCGTGAAATCCAGAAAATTCTCTATTACCTGCCACGGGCGCTGGTGCTTCTGGTGCTGGGGCTGATTCCCGTAGTCAACCTGGTGGCCGCCGTGCTCTGGTTCCTGTTCAACAGCTGGATGATGACGTTGCAGTACGTGGATTTCCCCGCGGACAACCACCGCATGTCCTTTCGCGGGCTGCGGCGAAAGATTGCCGAACGGCGCCTCACTGCCATCGGCTTCGGCGTTCCCGTGGCCGTGCTGGCCATGGTGCCGCTGGTGAACCTGGTGCTGGTTCCGGCTGCGGTTTGCGCAGGGACAGTCTACTGGGTGAGGGAGAATGATGAGGTCTGACCAGTAACCAGGAGCTCGCCATGAAGTATCTTTTCGAGGTTCATATCCGTGAAGGCCATACCGCCGAAGAGTACGCGGAGGCCTGGGTTCGCGCCAGCGAGATTATCCAGCAGGCCCCGGGGGCCAGGGGAACAGCGCTGCATCGTAAAATGGATGACCCGAATGTGCTGATCGCCATTGCCGAATGGGACAGCAAGGCCGACCGGGATGCCATGGAAGAGACGCATGGGCCGACAGTGGCGGAAATCATCCGCGAGGCCTCCCATCTCTGTGATATCCGCCCGATCGGGGAATTTGAGGAGCCGGAATGGGTTGTGATGCCGCCCGGGCAGTGAGCCAGAGCCCCACCTGCAAGTACTGAGGCTCTGGATTGACCGTTTATGGGTTCCTAACGTGAACCGCCGGCGGCTGGTGCGGATTGGGTGTTGCCGATGATAATCTCCACCCGCCGGTTCTGCTGCCGACCTGTGCGCGTGCTGTTATCAGCGACCGGGCGATCCATGCCGATTCCCTCGGCAGACAGCCGTTCTGCGGCAATGCCTTTTTCAGTCAGGTAATTGCGGACTGCTTCAGCACGTTGCCGCGACAGCCTCTGGTTAAGCTCTTCTCCGCCCACATTGTCGGTATGCCCCTCTACCAGAACCTTGCGCTCCGGGTGTTCATTGAGAAAGGTCACAAGCTTATCCAGGTTGGAGTTCGCGCCGCTCTGAAGATCCGCACTACCGGTAGCAAAAAGCACATCACCCAGTGTCAGAACCAGTCCCCGATCAGTGACTTCGGCCTTCAGGTCGTCCATCTCCTGCTGCATTTCCTCAGCCATACGCTGTGTTTCCTCAGCCATACGCTGTCTTTCCGCAGCAGCGGTGGCAGCTGACTCCGTCTCCGACGTCCGCGCAGCCTCCGCCTCGTCCCGTGCGCTTCTGGCATCCTCACGGGCTCGCTCTACTTCACTGGTGCGTGCTGCCAACCGCGCTTCATCACGCTCCTGGCTGAGTCGCTCGCGTTGGGCTTCGGCGTGCAGTGCGGTGGCCCGAGCCCTGGCAATCTCCACCTTGCGGTCGGCCATGTAGACCCGGTGTTCGCCCAGATCGGATTGCTCCGCTGGGAGCGGTTTTTCGGCGAGTTCGACAGCCTGTTCGGCGGCTCTCAGTTCAACCCGGGTGCGATTGGCAAGATCTGGGTCGTTTTTCAGGGCGTTCAATTTATTCCGAACCTCGGTAGCACCCTCCGGGCTCTCGGGGGTGGCTGCACAGCCCCCCAGCGCGAGCGATACCGAGATAGCGGCTGCGAGCAGAAACCTGTTTCTGGTTAAATGATTCATTGTTGCTCTCCTTTACGCCGCATTTCCTCGGTCAGGGCTTCGGCACCCTCCTTCATTTCACGGTTAATCGCGACGGCCTTGGACGCTTCGGTCTTCGCTGCCGCGAGCTCTGCTGAAACACGTGCCTGATAGGCATGACGTTCCGCAAGCTCCATATTTTCGTTGCTGACGGCCTCTTCAGCCTTGCTCAGTTGCTGGCGAGCTTCGTCAAGTTCCGATCCGGCAAACTGGCGCGCCCCGGACTGCTCAGCCGTCACGATGGCGTCCCGCGCTGCAAGCAGGGCGTCATTGGGTGGCACTGGTGGTGGGGAGGCGCAGGCGCCAAGCAGAAATAGCATCAGGAAAAGGCTGCTATAAAGGCGCACCCGTTGGCTCACTTTGTCCATGGATAGCTGGTTCATTGTGGATCTCCTTTTCGACACAGGCTCTTGGCACGATCATTACGTGCCACCTCGCACTCTGAACATGCCTGAACTCCAGCGCTGCATCAGTGCGGAAGCACACATAAGGTCGCAAAGGTTTTCTCTTACTGAACCGGGTCCTGAGCGCCCTGGTCAGGGCCTGGAATTGCTCTGAATCAGATATCTCAAAGAAATGATTAGATTTTTGTCAGAAACTGTTAAAAAATGATTGTTCGGATTGTTAGAGCGCATGCATGGTATGAGTCGAGCGTGATGACTCGGAGCATTAAAAATGGCCCAGAATTAGGGCGTCAGGAGTAACAAGATGGGAAAGGGAACCTTCAATCTGTTAAGAAAACGAAGCCACTCCGAAGTCTCCCAGGAGCAAGCTCAAATTCGGGTGTTGATTGTTGAATCAGAAAACGCCGGCGCTCGTGCCATCAAACGAGCGCTACGTCGGGATCCGATGTTCGCGTGCGACGTTGATCGTGTGCGACGGCCAAGGGAAGTGGCGGACCGCCTGGCTGATGCGGATTTTGATGTCGTCCTGATTGGCCCCACTCATTACGAGACCGATGAAGGCATGCCCGCGGATCTCAAATTCGGGGATCTGGGGCCTGAAGTCCTGATTCTGCCCTTGCCGATGGGCAACCCCCTCAATGGTTCGGGGCGCCGCCGACTGGATGCGGACTGGTTGTCGCATGTACTGCGGTACGTCACGCAACGCAAGCAGTTGGAAGCCTTCCTTCGGGCGACCGAGGATGCCCTGTGTGAGGAAAAAGAGCAGGCTCGGGTGGCGTTTAATGCCATTGATGATGCCGTGCTTATCAGCGACAGCCAGGGCCGGGTGATATTCCTGAATTCAATGGCCGAGAGCCTGACCGGCTGGAGCAGGGCGGACGCGATCGGCCGCCCTGTGGACGAGGTTTTCCATGTCATTTCCCCAACGGCGCGAACGTCGCCGGAGCATCCCGTGGTGCTCGGCATGCGCGAGGACCGGGCCATTGCTCCGGACGTCGACTCGCTCCTGGTTCGTCGAAACGGCGAGGAACTCGGAATTGAGGACTCCGTAGTCCTGGTTCACGATCGTGATGGGCAGGTAACCGGTGCGGCTCTGATTTTTCGTGATCTCAACCGCTCTCTGACCATGACCCGGAAAATGGCCTATCTCGCTCACCATGATTCCCTGACCGGCCTGCCCAATCGGACCCTCCTTGATGAACGCGCGGAACAGGCCATCAGCCTTGCCAAGCGTCATGAAAAGCAGGTGGCCCTGCTGTTTCTGGACCTTGATGGTTTCAAGGAGGTCAATGATGCGCTGGGGCATTCCGTGGGCGATGGGGTGCTGCGGGTGGTTGCCGATAAGCTCCGACGTTGTGTGCGGGCAACCGACACTGTCTGCCGCCAGGGTGGCGATGAGTTCGTGATACTGCTCAGCGAGATCGAACATCCCGAGGATGCGGCGCAGGTTGCCGAAAAAATCCTTGCGGGGTTTGCTGCTCCCCTGGTGTTGGATGGCCAGTCGCTCCAACTTCACGTCAGTATCGGTATCAGCGTCTTCCCCGATGACGGCGATAGCGTGGATACCATTCTCATGCAGGCGGACGCCGCCATGTATTTCGCCAAGCTCAACCACGATGTCAGTTATGGGTTCGCCCGCAAAGACCTCAATCACTGGCGCAAGGGCTCGGAAACCATGGAACACCGCCTTTTCAGGGCGTTTGAAGCCAGCGAATTCGTGCTGCATTATCAACCGCAGATCAACCTGGTCTCGGGAAGCATTATTGGCGTTGAGGTGCTGCTGCGCTGGGATGATCCAGGCCGAGGACTGGTTTACCCGTCCGAGTTCATTGCGACTGCCGAGCGCAGTGGCCTGATTGTGGCGCTTGGGCGTTGGGTTATCCAACAGGCATGCCGCCAGGTGGCCGCTTGGCGGGATCAGGGCGGAGCGTCCCTGCCCGTGGCCATCAATGTGTCCGCCCCGGAGTTTGAGCATCCGCACTTCATTGCCGTTATCCAGGAGGTCCTGCGGGAAACCGGGATTGAGCCGGCAAACCTGGAGCTCGAATTCACCGAGCACGTGTTGATGAACGACCCGGAGAAGTCCATGTCGCGGCTTCACCAACTCAAGGATATGGGTATACGCCTGGCACTTGATGACTTCGGTGCGGAGGGATCGAGCCTGCGCTACGTCCGGCATTTCCCGGTTGACACGTTGAAGATCGATGGATGCCTGATGAGCGATATCACTGCAGACCCGAGCACGTCCATTGTGCTGCGCTCGCTGGTGAATATGGGCAAGGGGCTCAAGCGCCGGCTGGTTGCCGAGGGTGTTGAAACCGCCAACCAGCTTGGGTTTGTCCAGGCTCAGCTGTTTGATGCGGCCCAGGGGTATCGCCTCGCTCGGCCACAGGATGCAGCGGGATTGGCACAGCTGCTCGAAAAACAGCCCTAAGACACTTTCTCACTCATGCCAGGGTGATGTCACTGTCCAGGTAAACGTCCTGGACTTTATTCAGCAGGGCCACGCCCTCGTCCATGGATTTCTGGAACGCCTTGCGCCCCGTGATCAGGCCCATACCGCCGGCGCGTTTGTTGATCACGGCGGCGCGGACCACTTCGTGCAGATCGTCACTCCCGGAGGCGCCGCCCGAATTGATCATGCCCACCCGGCCCATATAGCAACTGGCCACCTGGTAGCGTACGAGGTCGATGGGGTGCTCTGTGGTGAGTTCCGAGTAGACGCGCTCATGGGTCTTGCCGAAGTTGAGCGCCTTAAATCCGCCGTTGGTGTCGGCCTGCTTCTGCTTGACGATATCCGCCCCAATGGTCGCCGCAAGGTGATTGGCCTGACCCGTGAGGTCTGCCGCCGTGTGGTAGTCGGCATCGTTCTGCTTGAAAGCATCGTTGCGGAGATAGGCCCAGAGAATGGTCGCCATGCCCAGCTCGTGCGCATGGGCGAAAGCTTCGCTGATCTCCTCAATCTGGCGGCGGCTATTCTCGGAGCCGTAATAAATGGTCGCTCCGACCGCTACTGCCCCCAGGTCAAAAGCCTGTCCAACGCTGGCGAACAGGGTCTGGTCGTAATGGTTGGGGTAGGTCAGCAACTCGTTGTGATTGAGTTTGACGATAAAGGGAATGTGATGCGCATACCGGCGGCTCACCGAACCAAGCACACCGAGTGTGGATGCAACGCCACTGCAGCCGCCAGCCAGTGCCAGCTCTACAATCTTTTCCGGATCCATAAACAGGGGGTTCTTCGCAAAGGAAGCCCCGGCGGAGTGCTCAACGCCCTGGTCAACCGGCAACAGCGAGAGGTAACCGGTCCCCGCAAGACGCCCCTGATCAAACAGGGACTGCAGGCTTCGCAGTACCCGGGGGCTGCGGTCACTCTGCTCGAATACCCGGGAAACGAAATCCGGGCCGGGCTGATGCAGGTATTCCCTAGGGATGGTTCGGGATTCATGGGTCAGCAGGGAGTGGGCTTCGTCTCCCAGAATCGAGGTAATTTCGGACATGGTGCCTCCCGTCAGGGCAAAAGAAAGTGTTTTCCAGATTCCTGTATCCTGAGAGCAACAGTCCGTCCATTGAAATGACCTGCATCAAACAACTGGCCTTTCGAATGCCTCAATCATGGCATTAGTGTCCCTATCGAGTGGAGCGCGGCTCGACCCTCCTGGGCTGCGTTGCGTCCGTGTATTGGTGAAACTGTTTCTGGTACGAACGGCGCGTAAGCGAGTCGGGCATGATCTGAGTGGCCCAGAGTCCGGCTACTCCCACGAGTATCCCGGCGATGAGATGGCTCCACATCATCTCGATCTCAGCGGTGAAGCCGATGGCGAATGGCGCGAGGATCAACCAGATGCCGATTGCCACTTTCAGCCACTGTTTCCAGAGTTGCGGCTGATCCAGTGCCCAGGCCGATAGAATGACAATCAGCACGCCAGAAACATAACTGTTTACAGCTTCCGGAGCGGCGGCGGGGACGAAACCTGCAAACGGGGCAATGATCAGCCAGAGTCCAAGAATCAGCGTGACCCAGTTCTGCCACTGTTGATTCGGTGGTGTCCTCATAGTGTTCCTCCTTGGGTTACCTGAATTGCTGCATTATAAGGATTGATCAGATGAGGCCGCGAAGTAATGACCTGCATCAATCAACAAGCCCACTCCGGATGCTCCAATGACCGTACAAGGTCTACGTTTATGCAGTTCATTGAGGATTGGGTACCCATGAACACACTTGAAGGGAAAATCATCGTTATTACCGGCGGGGCAGGAGGTATTGGCGAAGCCACGGCACGCCTTGCTCACGCGCGGGGTGCCAGCGTCGTTATCACGGACCGCGAATCCGCACCGGTGGAGGCCATTGCGGAATCACTCGGAGAACGGGCCTGCGGTCTTGCGGTGGACGTTACCCGGCGGGCGGATAATGAGCACATGGTCGCTGTCGCCGAGGAACGATTCGGGCGCCTCGATGCGGCTTTCCTGAACGCTGGCATTGAGGGGGAGGTGGGGCCGTTTGAGCGCCGCACGGATGAAGCCTGGAACAGGGTATTCGCCGTTAACGTGCACGGCGTCCGGTTCGGCGTTGAAGCCGCGATTCCCGCGCTGCGCAGAGCCGGTGGCGGCAGCATCGTGATGACCTCCAGCGTGGCCGGGCTGCGTGGCGCGTCCGGGTTGTCGCCCTATGTCAGCAGCAAGCATGCGGTGGTTGGCATGATGCGCTGCCTGGCTGCGGAGCTGGGACCGGAAGGTATTCGCGTTAATACCCTCAATCCGGGGCCGGTCGATAACCGCATGATGCGCTCAATCGAGGAACAGGCGAAGCCGGGCCATGGCGAGGACGTTCACCGGATGTTTGCATCACGGGTGCCCCTGGGCCGTTATGTGACCAACGAGGAGTGCGCCGCCATGGCCACGATGCTGTTCTCCGATGACGCCAGCGGCTGCAACGGCAATACTTACCTCGTGGATGGGGGATACTGTGCCCAGTAATCGGGTCAGAAAATGGGCAGCCGAGGGGGCTGTGATATGTACGAGGATCGCGAAGACGCCGCGGAGACCCTGGCGCGGGAGCTGATTGATTACCGGGGGCAGAATCCGCTTGTGCTCGCCATTCCACGTGGCGCGGTGCCGATGGCGGCACAGATTGCCCGGGCGCTGCAGGGCGAGCTGGATGTGGTCCTGGTGCACAAGCTGGGCGCTCCGGGCAACCCGGAATTTGCAGTAGGCGCCGTCAGCGAGGATGGCACCGTTTACATCGCCGATCATGCCCAAAGACTGGGCATTGATGACAAATACCTGCAGCGTGAGACGGACCAACAGCTGGACATGCTCCGCCGGCGTCGTGAGCAATACACCCCGGTACGTTTGGCCATTGATCCGCAGGACCGTATCGTCATCGTGGTGGATGATGGTATTGCCACGGGCGCAACCATGCTTGCCGCACTGAAAGCGGTTCGCGCCCAGCAACCCAGGCGCCTGATCGCGGCCGTGGGCGTGGCGCCGCCGGAGACCCTGGAGCGCATGCGTGCCATGGCTGACCAAGTGGTATGCCCACTGAAACCGCAGAGATTCCGGGCCGTAGGCGAGTTCTTCCGGACGTTCGGGCAGGTGGAGGACGAGGAGGTGGTGTCGATCCTGTCACGCACCGCCCATTAGATTAGATCAGATTGTGGACGAGTTGAGGTACGCGGCGATCCTGTCCTTGAGTGCCACACGCTTTTTGCGGGCGTCTTCTTCGGTGTGCGTCGCCACTGGCTCGACCTCGGTTTCCATACGGTGGATTGACCGGTTTACCTCGTGGTATTCGTCCACCAGCTCGGCAAAATGGGCGTCCGATTGTTTGAGCTCGTGGATGTGTTCGGCTTGCTCGGGAAATTCTTCGGTCAGTTCATGCGGTGTGTGACTCATCGGATCTCCACGTGTCTACTGTTGATTGGTGCTTGAATACCAAGGGACACTGTGACACTCCTGAAGGCGCGTGTCGTTGTTCGCGATCAACGAAACCGCGATTGCCTCGACCTGAATGTCTTATCCCCAGGGAGACCCACAATGTCACTGGAACCCGGAATCTATCGCCATTTCAAAGGCCAGACGTACGAAGTCATCGGTGTGGCGCGTCACAGCGAAACGGAGGAAGAGCTTGTGGTCTATCGTCCCCTCTATGGGGAGGGTGGGCTCTGGGTGAGGCCTTTGGCCATGTTTACTGAAACGGTGGAGCGGGACGGTGAGACGTTCCTTCGGTTCGCCTGGGAGGGGCCCACCTCGGCGAATGAGTAGGTGTTTTTTCAGATGAAAGATTCTGCGTTTAGGGTTTATATTGGAAAACGACGGAACGACTCGTAGCCAACACACAGAATCGGTTTGTTTCGAAGAATAGACACTGCGATTGCCTTAAGGCGATTCTAGGGAGGGATTGATGACAGGGCCGCCAGATAACAATGCGCTTTTCACTGATCTCACCGAGGCGTTAGCCACGGCGTGCTCGGTGGTTTGCGCGGCGGTCATTGTCAAGGACGAAGAGTCTTCGGGCCATCTCCTCGGCGACCCAGAAGCCGCGCAACTGCTGACGACGCTCGACAGCGTCCAGGCGACATTGGCTGATGGGATTTCCCGGACGGAAGATCCGCCACCGGACACCGCTCTGTCCTCAGCCGCCTTCATCGCTGTTGAACCCCTGAGTATCCCCTACCAACAATCATTGCCGACTGTGATTGCGTTTGCCGGTGAGCACTTGAACGATCGCGAGCGCGCAGTGGCGCTCGTGCACTCCCTGACGACGGAAACCGCCAATGAACTGATGATCCTGAGGCAGGCGCCTTTCCTGGCGGCGGCTTTTTCGGAAATTGAATGCGGTGTGACCATTGCTGATCCCAACCTTGAAGACACCCCTTTAATCTATGCCAACGCTGCATTTGAGCGCATGACGGGTTATCCAAGAGCGGAATTGCTGGGCCGCAACTGCCGCTTTCTTCAGGGGGATCTTCAGGATCAGCACGGTCTTCGCATCATTCGCAACGCGCTTGCTCGCGGTACGGACTGTACGGCCGTGGTGACCAACTTTCGTCGCAACGGTGAGCGTTTCGAAAACCGGGTTAAGCTTCGAGCCATCCGCACGAATGATGGCACCCTCTCTCACATAATTGGTATTCAGCTCGATGTCACCAGAGAGCAATCGGCGCTCGAGTCACTGGCCCGGCAAAGGCGTCGTTACGAAAGCTTGATTGAAACGCAATCAGGCTACATTTGGCTCATGAATGCAGAAGGCGAGCTTGTAGACGTGCCTGAGAAATGGTTAGAGCTGGCAGGTCTGCCATCGTCGAGCGGGCCGCCGGATCTGGCAGCGATCCGCAGCGCTTTGACGCCGGAGGCTGCGGACGCTTTCCAGGCGGGGTGGGTCGAAGCCCTCAGAGACGTGACTCCGTTTGAAGTGATCTATCAGTTACCGGCCCAAAGCCGATCTCCGAAGTGGTTTCTGGATCACGTCACGCCAGTGCTCGATGATGAGAATAAGCTCCTCGAGTGGATTGCCGCCTCTCAGGAAGTCACTCAGTTGAAGCGTGCCGAGAAGGAAGTGGAGCGTGCCGCTTATGAAGACCGACTGACCGGCCTTCTATCACCGGAAGGCTTTGCCCAGCGCCTGGACGAGCACCTCAAGGAGAGGGACCTGCATCCGGCGAGCCCGGTGGTGGTCGTCGACATCAAGGCGCTCAGGGAAATCAACAACACCCAGGGCTATGACGTTGGGGACGAGGTCCTGCGGGAGGTCGCCCGTCGTTTGAGGACCGAGGTGGGTGAGAGTGGCCTGGTTGCACGCACCGGTGGCGACGAATTCACCGTGCTAGCACCGCTTGAAAGCCAGCGTACGCTGCGCCAATTGCAAAAGTGTATGGCGGCTGTCTTCGATGTACCCTTGGAAATCAGAGGCTTTGCCTTCCATGTTGAGGCGTCATTCGGCTACGCACGGATCCGCAGCAGCGCAGGCGATGCCCGAAAGCTGATGACCGACGCTGCATTGGCAATGCATCAGAGCCAGCATAATCCGGCGGTGACCTGGACCCAATACACGAAAGCGCTCGAGCACCAGACGCGCGAAACCGTGGACATGACAAAGAAACTGCGCCAGGCCCTTGGAGCCGATCAACTGGAGCTCTACTACCAACCCCAGGTTGATCTCGCGAGCGGCCGCATCATCGCGGCGGAAGCCCTGCTGCGCTGGAACCATCCGCAGGCCGGCTTCATCCCGCCGGGCCAGTTCATCGCACTGGCTGAACAGAGCCAGCTCATTGGGCCTATCGGGGACTGGGTGTTACGCCAAGCGTGCCGGGATCTCAGGGCCTGGCGTGACGCCGGGCTCGCGGTCAGTCCGGTATCGATCAATCTATCCCTGATCCAGTTCCAGCTCGGTTCTGTTCCGGACAAAGTCCGTCAGGCACTGATCGACTACAACGTCGCCCCGGAGGAGCTGACGCTGGAGATTACTGAAAGCGTCTTCGAGCAACACGGCCTGGCTTTGAAGCGGGATCTGGAAGCGCTCAGCGCAATGGGGGTTCGCCTGTCCCTGGACGACTTCGGAACAGGCTATTCGTCACTGGGTCATCTAAATGAGTACTTTTTTGACGAAATCAAGATCGACAAGAGCTTTGTCTTCCAACTGAACGAGCTCCCTTACGCCCAGGCGATCGTTAAGGCGGTTCTCGTCATAGCCGAAGCGATTGACGCCGATGTCGTCGCGGAAGGCATTGAGTTGACGAGCCATATAGCAGCATTGCGGCACCTTGGATGCACCAAAGGCCAGGGCTTTCACTACAGTCGCCCGGTACCCGAGCCCCATTGGCGCGAATTGCTGATCGGCCAAAAGGGGCTCGCGTAACCAGCTTTTCAATTCCCGCATACGCAAATGCCCTTATAGCCGTGTGATTACTTTTCTGTAATCTGAATAGACATGGTCGCCGTGTCTGGTGTTCTCGGCAGGGTGACACTCAGGAGAGGGGCTCTTCTATGAGCCCAGGAACGGTAAAGGGTGTAATGGAATGCAGCAAGGCAAAACCGATACTTCGTTCAACCAATCCTCTTTCCAGCCGGAACCCTGGCGGAGGCGTAGTTTCCGTCGCTGCCCCGAGGGTATGACGGCGGAGATAGAGATCCAGGGCGCCGGCCAAACCTGCCAATGCCAGGTCGTGGACCTCAGCCTGTACGGCCTTGGTTGCCTGGATTGCGAGGCGAGCGCGAATCTACCGCCGAATGCCACCCTCATTGTCTGGTTAACCCATGCCGAGGATGCCTTGCTCCCGGTCATGGGCAGGGTCGTGCACCGCCATGATTACGGTTCGTTTCGTCACCTCGGCATCGAGCTTGAATCCGAAGGGGCTGAAATGGTGGGGATCGGATCCCTAGTATAGCCTCCATGGTATCAGAGTTGCCCCACCGGGCTGCAGCCGCGCGTAGCAAGTGCCAGGTTCGTGCTGAGCTGGACCTGATCGTAGTACTGGTCGGCGGAGCCGATGCTTTTCGATGCAAGGGAACCCGCGGTCGGGCTCAGTAGTTGAGCCAGTTGCTGGTAGGCCTCAGCGGACTGCCGGTCCTGCTCGTAGGCATTGAACGCCTGTTGGATTTCACTGCAGGTCACCCCGCCGCCGTCAGCGACTGAGGCGGATAGTTGGCTGGAGGTCTGGCAGCCGGCCATTGAGAGCGTTATCAGCGCGATAATCGGGACAGCGTATTTCAATCTGGATACTCCGGTTGGTGCATGGTTCTTCGCATCAGAAGTGGCGGTACCATTTTAACGACGATTGGAGGGCCCGCAACTGGCCGACCTGATACGCGAGCTTTCGGGGTTGCTTGAAGACGTTGTCGGCCTTGAAGAAGCCTCCGGATTCATCAGCATCGTCGGCCAGAACATTGGCACCCGGTTGGACTCCGATTACAAGAACGCGTTGGCGGTTTCCAATCTGACGCGATCCCAGGTCACGGATGTACTGATGGATCTCAAGGCTCGCATCGAGGGGGACTTTTACATCATTGAACAGGATGATGAGCGAATCGTTCTGGGGCCAGGTGAATTTCAGTGACAGCGGATGGTCCATGGTTGATCTGCTCAGCGCGGCCGATACCGCGTGCTGTATGGCTAAGGACATAGGCCATGTTATGGGGCTCAAGACAATCGCGGAATTCGTCGAGAATGACAGGGTCCTGGCTCAGCTTCAGGCGCTTGGAATTGATCATGCCCAGGGATTCGGCATCGCCCGGCCACAATCCTTCGATGACCTTATTGCGGGTCTGGCATCGGCTGACGGGGTAAGCTGACGCGGCTGCCGACTCAGAAGAACGACATCATCAGTCTGTTACCGCACAAACGGAAATCGTCTGTTACTGATAAAGTGCGACCAACGGAACCTTATAAAAAACGTCAAGCCCCAGATTTTGACGATTTTATCACGGAGGAGGTCTCTCGCTATGAAGCTGGCCCAATTTATCCAGACGAGAATGGAGCCACTGCTCCAGGACTGGGAAGACGCCGTGCTGGAAATCGCCCCGGAATTGACGGGCGAAGGCAGCCGGGCCCTCAGGGACCATGCCCATTCGATGCTGGAGTTCATATGCCGGGACCTCGCCACCGCCCAGACCAGGGACGAGTCGGTACGCCAAGCCCTTGGCGAAACCCAAGCCCCCGCTTCGGCAGAGCATGCCCTGGATCGTGTCAAGCAGGGTCTTTCGATGTTTCAGATGGTACAGGAATTCCGGGCCCTGCGGGCCCGGGTTTCTGCCGCCTGGGGCAAGGAAAAGCGGAGCTTCACCGAAGATGACATCGCTGAATTGGTGCAGTTCAACGAGGCCATCGACCAGTTGATTGCCAACTCGGTGTCCAGGTTCTCAGCCCTCAAAGAACAGGGAACACGCCTGATCGAAACCATGCTGAAAGCCTCTCCCGACCCCGCCGCCATTTTCGATCGCGATGCCAAGCTCCTGTTTACGAATACGGCGATGGCTGATCTGGTCAATGCGTCGCCCCGGGACCTCATTGGTAGAACCCCGCGCGAGCTTGGACTGGACTTTGCCGTGGAGCTTCAGGAGGAAGTTGCCGCAACCGTCACCTCCGGCAAGTCGCAGCGCCGGCAGTTTCATTGCCGTTCACCTTCAGGCCGAGAGTTGGACTTTGACTGCCAGCTTGTCCCGGTTTTCGACGACCAGAACAACGTTGAAGCCGTCGTCACGAACTCGCTGGACATCACCGAGAGCAAGCAGGCTGAATATCAGGTCTGGCGAAATGCCAATTATGATTCACTCACCGGCCTCCCCAACCGGCGGCTGTTTATGGATCGACTTGAGCAGACCCTGCTGGAGGCCGAACGAAAGGGCAGCTCTTTTGCAGTGCTATTCATCGACCTGGACCGCTTCAAGCAAGCCAACGACCAGCTCGGCCACAGGGCCGGCGACCGGCTTCTGGCAAAGGTGGCCGAACGCATAAGCACCCAGGTCCGCGCTATGGACACCGTGGCCCGTCTCGGCGGAGACGAATTCACCCTGATCCTGAAGGAAACCAGCAGGGAGGGTGCGAAGGACGCCGCCACGGCACTTCTGACCCGTCTCGAACAGGCGTTTGAAGTTGATCATCATCAGGTACACATTTCCGGCAGCATCGGCCTGACGCTTTTCCCCGATGACGCCAAGGAGGTCGACCAGCTGGTGCACAATGCCGATCACGCCATGTACGTGGCTAAGGATTATGGAGGCCAACAGGTTCAGTCCTACGAGCCCTGGATGGCACAAAGCGAATCAGAGGATATGCAGTTGTATAGGGCGCTGGATGCGGCGCTCAGGGAGAACCAACTGGAGGTTTACTACCAGCCTATAATCGACCTCCGCACTGGCGCCATATCCAAGGCAGAAGCATTGCTCCGATGGAATCATCCATCCAAGGGGCTGTTGACGCCGAGCGCCTTTCTCAGCGTCACAGAGCAAAGCGGCCTGACGGACACTATCACCGCCTACGTACTGGAACAGGCGGTAACCTGCTCGCTCAGGTGGCGCGACCTGGGTGACGAAGCCTTTCCCATCAACATCAACGAATCACCGGCCTCCTTCGTTACCCGACACCTTGTGGACCAATGGGGAGCGCGGCTGACACAACTCGGCCTCGATGAGAGCCGGATCACCATGGAACTGACCCCGGCCTCCTTTAACAACATTCGTGCCTCTGGTTTCAACCCAATTAAAAGCTTAGGTTTGGCAGGTTTGCGGTTACACCTGGCAATTGACGATTTTGGAATCGAACCGTTCTCCCTGTTGGCCCTTCAGGAGTTCAAAATGGGTAGCATCAAGATAGACAGAGACCTGATCAAGGACGCGGGCCAGGGGGGTGATGCCGACCGGATACTGGAGGCCATAATCGCCATGGCTCACGCGATAGACGTTAAAGTGGTTGGCGTGGGCGTTGAAAAGGACGAGCAATTGCAGTTCCTCTCGCGCGTCGGCTGCGACTATGCCCAGGGCTTCCTGTTCTCCAAGCCCCTGCACCAGAACGATTTCGAGACACTGCTCAGACAAGGCAGCCAGCCAATGCCTTCCTGAAGGCGTTCGGCTCAAGGTGGAGGGCGCGATACCCATTGATCTATACGCCAACTCGTCGAACAATGGGCGGCATAAAACCGATTGGCGATGCATCCTATGCTCAATTTCCTCCCCAAACCCTTGCTCGGTGTATTGAACTCTCTGCTGCTCGCCCTGAACACTGTCTTCTGGTGCCTGCTGCTCTACATCCCGGGCATACTGAAGCTGATCATCCCCATACGCCCCTGGCGGGTGTTTTGCACCCGGCTCATCATCTGGATTTCACAATGCTGGGTGGCCTGCAACAGTGGCTGGATGCGCCTTACCCACCGTACCACCTGGGATGTCTCCGGCGTGGAAGGGCTCAGCCGGGAAGGCTGGTACCTGGTTATGAGCAACCACCAGAGCTGGGTGGATATTTTTGCGCTGCAGCACATCTTCAACCGGCGGATTCCGTTCCTGAAGTTCTTCCTCAAACAGGAACTGATCTGGGTGCCGGTGATCGGGCTTGCCTGGTGGTTACTCGATTTTCCGTTCATGAAGCGCTATTCCGGGGAGTATCTGAAAAAACACCCGGAAAAACGCGGCGAGGACATGAAAGCCACCCGGCGAGCCTGCGAGAAATTCCGCTATACCCCGGTCAGCGTCATGAACTTCCCGGAAGGCACGCGTTTCACCCCGGAGAAACATGCCGGCATGCAGTCCCCCTACAAGCATCTACTGCGCCCCAAGGCCGGCGGTACCGCCTTCGTGCTGGAAGCCATGGGTGACACCCTCTCCACGCTTCTCGACATTACCATTGCCTACCCCAACGGGCGCCCCGGGCTCTGGGAATTCATGTGTGGGCGGGTCACCCACATCGTCATCCGCGTGGAGCAGGTGCCGATTCCGGAGCATCTGCTGGAGGGCAGTTACAGCGAGGATGCAACCCATCGGAAGCAGGTTAAGCAATGGCAGGAAGGGCTTTGGGAGCGGAAGGACCAGCTGCTCGATGAGCTGAAATCCAAGACGGATTAAAGAAGATGCTGGGCAGGCTGTTGCCGGTGTCGAGCGGGGCGTATGATGGAAAGTGCAGCCCAGACAACCGTCTGAGGGTGCAGCAAACGGAGGGCAATACCATGCATATCGCAAAACAGGATGTTCCCGTTCGAATTGATGTACCCGGAGCCATCGCCAGGCAGAAGAGTGATTTCGGTGATGTAACGGGGTATGGAAAGATGGGCGCCGAATACTTCTCCTTCGGCGCTGGCACCGACATTACGGAGTTGTTGCAGGGGCTCGAGGGCGACCGTTGCCAGAGCCCGCACTGGGGCTATGTGGTAGAGGGCGCGATAACCGCGTTGTACGCCGATGGTGGCGAAGAGACATCACGTAGTGGTGACCTGTTCTACTGGCCGCCCGGGCACAGCGTCCGGGCCGAAGAAGATACGGATATCGTGATGTTCAGCCCGCAGCATGAACACGGTGCGGTTATCGACCATATACGGCAGAAAGTGAACAGCTGACTCCAGAAATGAAAGTATGCCCTGGTTCGGCAGACGGATCAGGGCATCGATCTGGAGAAATCTCCGGATCGAATTCAGAAACCCTGTCACAGGGTAATCCCCCGTCCCATTCGGCACTGCTGCTGCGCATGCTTCAGAAATACCCGTACACCCTGGAATACATGGAAAACGTGTGATCACTACCCCCAACCAGCACTTCGAGGCGCTCTCAGGTGTTTACTGCATCGGGGGCTTGCCAGTTTTTATGAGGAGTCTTCTGGTAATCCACTCAAATACTGCTAGTGTATCAGTATAGAAAACACCTGTTATGTACATCCGTAATTGTTCATAGATGCAGGCATGACGGTGGCCAGAGAAGACGCTATGGAGAGAACCCGCCATGGCAAGACCCACCCGGAAGACTTATTGGAGAAAAATATGACTAACAAAAACAAGAAGACGACAGCGCACCTTGAAAAGGAGTTCAATTCAGGGCGGTTGTCACGCAGGGCATTCATCCAATCCGCAGCGGCACTCGGCGTGGTGGCGTCGGCACCGATGGTGTTGGGCGCAAAGCATGCCAAGGCGTCGGCTGCCGAGCAGTATGACTACATTATTATCGGTGCCGGGTCCGCTGGCTGTGCCCTGGCAGCCCGACTGGCCGAAGACACCTCGAAGAACATCCTGGTGGTCGAGGCCGGGCCGCCTGACAGCAATCAGGCGATCCATATACCGGCTGCCTTTCCACAGTTGTTCAAAACGCCACTCGACTGGGACTACACCTCCACGCCCCAGAGCGGGCTTGCCGACAATACGGTTTATATTCCCAGAGGCAAGGTTTACGGGGGCTCCAGCTCCATCAATGCGATGATTTACATGCGTGGCCACCCGAACAGCTATAACGCCTGGGCCAAAGAGAATCCGGGCTGGAGTTATGCCGAACTGCTGCCGTATTTTATTCGTGGCGAGGACAATTCCCGGGGCGAGAGCCCTGACCATGGTGTTGGCGGCCCGCTGAGTGTCATCGATCAGCGTGACCCGAACGTCCTGTCCCAGGCCATGGTTGCCGCCGCCGGCGAGCGTGGCTATCCACTGAACGAGGATTTCAACGCGGGCAGTCAGGAGGGCTTCGGACTCTACCAGGTCACCCAGAAAGGCGGCATGAGAGCATCGGCTGCCGGTGCCTATCTACACCCTGCGCTGGAGCGCGGCAATGTCACGATCCAGGGTGAAGCGCTGGTTCATGACCTGATCATGGAAGACGGCCAGTGTACGGGTGTCCGGTTTGAATCAGGTGGCGAGGTTCATGAGGTTAAGGCCAGCAAAGAGGTCATTCTTTCGGCAGGTACGATTGGCTCACCGCAGATTCTGATGCTGTCCGGCATTGGTGCCCGGGAAGACCTGGAAGCCCTGGGCATTACCGAGGTTAGGGACTTACCGGGGGTTGGCCAGAACCTGCAGGACCATGCCATGGTGCCGGTTGCCTATGAGTGTACACAGCCTGTCACGCTTGCCGGCGCAGAGAGCCCTGAACAGGCGGAACTGCTCAAGCAGGGTATGGGGCTGTTGACGTCCAATATTGGTGAAGCGGGTGGCTTCCTGAAACTGAACCCGGATGCGGTGGCACCAGAGCTGCAATTCCACTTTGCCCCCAGCTATTTCATTGCCGACGGGGCCGGTAACCCGGCAGGCCATGGCTTCACGCTGATGCCCGGCATTGTGGGTACCAAAAGTGTTGGCTCGATCAGGCTGGTGTCCTCCGACCCCCATGACAAGCCAGCCATTGATCCGGCGATACTGCAGGAAGATCACGATCTTGAGGTGATGGTTGAGGGTATCAAAATCGCCCGCAATATTCTCAATGCGCCCGCATTGGATGAGTACCGTGGCGCTGAATACATGCCGGGTGAGTCTGTCCGTACGGATGACGAAATCCGTGATTACATTCGCAATAACACCCAGACCATCTACCACCCGGTGGGCACCTGCAAAATGGGGTCTGACAAACGGTCGGTTGTGGATTCACGGCTGCGGGTGCATGGCATCAAAGGCCTGCGGGTGGCAGACGCGTCGGTTATGCCGCGCATCATCAATGGCAACACCAACGCCGTCTGCCTGGTGATTGGCGAAAAATGCGCTGACCTTATCAGGGAAGATGCCTGAACAGCGGATGAGCCATTCATCTGGGCCACTCATCGCCAACACGCATTCTTTATTGGATCGTTAACAAGGAATAACCATGACCGCAACACAATCACAGCCTGCTTCCGGTTCGGCCTTTGAGTCGATCGACCAGGCCGTTGCCGAGCTGAAAAGTAGCGCAAAAAAATGGGCGCAGACCTCTGCACAGGAACGCATAGCCCTGCTTTCCGAGGTCCGTGACCGCCTGATTGAAGTCGCACCCGCCTGGGCTGAGGAAGCGGCGCGGCAAAAACAGATCCCCGCGGGGTCGCCTCTTGTCGGAGAGGAATGGATCTCAGGCCCCTACACCATTATGGGCGCCTGCAACCAGTTGATTCATACACTTTCAGAAATGGACGGCAGAGCCTACCTTGATAAAATCCCGCTGCGGGAGTCAGTGACTGGACAGGTCATTGCGGGAATTGTCCCTCATTCGATCTGGGATCGTTTGCTGCTCTCCGGTGTGCGCGCCGATGTCTGGATGCAGAAAGGGGTGACCCGATCGAATCTCGCGACCCATACCGCAAGCGCCTATGACATACCCCTGTCGGAGCGGGAAGGAAAGGTAGCGCTGATTCTTGGCGCTGGCAATATCGCTGCCATTCCAGCCCTGGATTGCTTCCAGAAGCTGTTTTCGGAGCATCAGGTAGCCATTCTGAAAATGAATCCGGTGAACGAGTACCTGGATGTTTTCCTGAAGGATGCCTTCAAACCATTGATTGACGCCGGTGCCCTGCGAATTGTCCGGGGTGGCATTGATGTGGGCAAGCACCTCTGCAATCACCCGGATATTGATGAGCTGCACATTACCGGCGCCGGCGCCTCCCATGATGCCATTGTCTGGGGCGGCGGTGAGGAAACCGCCAAAAACAAGGCCGCCAACACGCCGGTGAACAACCGCCGGATTACCTCCGAGCTCGGTGCGGTCTGCCCCACCATCGTGGTTCCCGGCCCCTGGAGTGATGCGGACATCGCCTTCCAGTCCGAGCACATTGCCACCCAGAAGCTGCATAATTCCGGCTTTAACTGTGTGGCCTGTCAGGTGCTGGTTCTGCCCCAGGACTGGGACCTGTCCGACAAATTGATGACAGGCGTTCAGGAAACCATGGCCAGGGTTCCGTCCCGGCCCTTGTATTATCCCGGCGCGAGTGACCGGATGGCGGAGTTCTCGGCCCAGGGCGATAACATTCTCAGGTTTGAACGGCCCCAGGCAGAGGCCTGTATTGTTGAGCCGCTGGCAGGCGAAGACAAACCCTGGTTCAACAACAACGAAGTGTTCGCGCCCGCCATGAGCACCTATCGTATCGAAGGTGAGGATCCGGCCGATTACCTGCGTAAGGCCGTCGCATACGCCAACGATCAGTTACACGGTACGCTTGGCGCCAATATCATCATACATCCGGAGACCATTCGCGAGATCGGCACCGAAACCTTCGAAGCCATTATTGCGGAGCTCCGCTACGGTACCATCGCCATAAACGCCTGGACCGGACTGGGATTCCTGATGGCCCAGTGTCCCTGGGGTGCTTTCCCCGGACACACCCTGGACGATGTGCAAAGTGGCATCGGCTCCGTCCACAACACCTATATGTTCGACAAGGTTGAACGCTGTGTCGTGTATGCGCCTTTCCGACCCTTCCCGCGAAACCTGATGAGCTTTGGTTTTACCCTGTTGCCAAAACCGCCCTGGTTTGTGTCCAACCGCAAGCAGGACATCCTGGGCAGGCTACTTACGGAATTCCAGTACAAACCCTCGATTATGAAGGTTCCGAGAATCTTCCTGAATGCCTTGCTGGGGTGATGGTGGTCGGTTAGCATCAGGTAATAATTAATCAGGAGTGATGATGGCAACCGTTGAAAAGCTTCACAAGATAAAAGCGGATGCCCAGAAGCGCTCAAAGCAGCGGGTCAGTACTAAAAATGAGCTCGCTTCGAACGCCATTACGGCGCTCTCCGAGCTTGGCTATGCAAGGACAGGCTTGCGCGATATAGCGACCTTGTCGGGGCGCTCCGTGGGAGCGCTCACCTATTATTTCGACGACAAGACCGATCTGATTTCCTACTGCGTACGGCTGTACAAAGAGGAGTTCGTGGCGCACATTGATAGCGCCATGGACAACCACAACAGCAGTAGCGACGTTATCGAGGCGGTAACTTCGGCTTTCGCCTGGGCCATTGAGCACGACGCCCAAAAGCATCGATTGTGGTATGACATCCGTTCACAATCACTGTTCGAAGAGGCCTTTCGGCCCGTGGTCCGTGAAATCGAGGATCAGCTGATTGCCCTGGTTGATCGTATTCTCACCCAGCTTGGACGGCCCACCGACAATAGACAAACCTCCTATTTTTTGCTGGATGGCCTGTTTCGGGTCCACCTGCAGGCAGCACTGGAAGGGGATGATCAGGCGCCGAAAAACCTGAAAGCCGCCATGTGTGCGGTGCTGAACAGCACCGCGACGGTGGAAGATTAAAAGACACGCCAGATCGCCGCCCCATCCGGGGCGGCAGCTACCTCAAGTGATAATCACCTTCGAGCAATCCAGGCCCTCTGCTTTGCAGAGTTCACGATAGGTTTCAAGAATGAAAGCGGCGTCCCAGACGCTGTCTACCTCGCCCTGCTCATCGAGATTCAGGTTGGCGCCTTGAATCGCGAACCAGACCTCGGTGACTTCGGTGTTGGTCTCGGGAACATGAAGGGTGTGGACTGAACCTGCCGGTTCATAGAGGTATGAGCCTGCGGTATTCAGGTCCGGGTGTTCCAGGTACTTCCAGGAACCAGAGGAGGTCAGCGCGTACACCTCGCCTGTGTGCCTGTGGCGCGGGAGCGTTACCCCGGGCGCGAAACGGGTGCGGACAACCCATAGCCCGCTTTCGATACTGACGTGAAGAACCTGCAGCTCAAGCCCTTCCATAAAGGTGACGAAAGGCAGATCGCTCTGCCCCAGGTGTGATGTAGCAGGCAGGTCAGGACGCTTTTCAGCAAGAGTATTCATAATTTTCCCCTTCAAAAAATTTGCCAATGTTGGTTGATTGCATTGGCTTCTCCGCAAAAACAGCCCTGGGGCTTTACCAGAGGACGATGGCGCCAACGGCAACCGTGTTTGACTCTTCCAGATCTGCGCCGGAGGACTCTCGCGCGTTTTCATGACGCGTATACTCTGCAACCAGCTTGATGTTGGTGTTGACGTCATGGAACGCAGCCAGTCTGGTTGTCTCGCGTTTCATGTCCAGAATGTCATCGGTGGTCTCGCCGTAAGAAAGAGCAAAACGGTTCGATCCCAGGGTGTAAGAACCCTGAGCCAGAAATCCTTTGGTGTCCTGCTCGGTGGCACCGCCGCCGAAGTTGTTGGTAAACAGAGGGTTGACGCCCTCAGCTGTGAATCCTGAGGCAGTCAGCGACAGGCCTTCCGCAGACATCCTTGCGCCATAGCCAAGACCCTTTGAGGTAATATCATCCTTTCCTGCAGCGCGGGTTTCAGACTTCTGGTACTGGCCGTTGACCCAGGTTGTCAGGTTCACACCCGCGACATTCATCGAATAGGTTATTTCCGACTCGAGCCGTGGCATTTCCTCGAATCTTGCCGCCGTCCGGTTTCCCTCATCATTTCTGGCATCAGAGGCAACCTTGTTCGGATCCATGATACCGACCGCAAGGTTCAAACCGCCCATATCCGGAGACCGGTAGGTGATCTGTGCGGTCGGGGCTGGATATGGGTAGCCAGTACCGATATTCCCGAACGGAACGCCGCCACTGTCGACCAGACCCAGAGCATCGCTGGTATGACCGTAGCCCATCACAACTTCATCAAGAAAAACATTTGAACGAGCAAACAGACCGAAGTCTTTACCAATCAGCACTTCACCCCAACTGCTGCCGATGGTTCCATAAAACTGGCGAACATCGATAACGGTTGCGGGCCCGTTGTCATCAGAGTCGTTGATGTTGACCCAAAAGGACGTCCGCGCACCCAGCTGCAGATCACCCATATCTTTCGCGACGTTAAAGCCGATGTAGTTGGACCTATAACCCGTTCTTACCCGGGACTGCCTGCGGTCCAGATCAGTACCGGGCCGGTCGATGTCAGTATGGGCGTAAAAGGCGTTGATATAGCCGTCTGAAGAGAAGATGGTGCCATCTTCGTTATGCAATGTGATTCCCGCATTCGCATTGGCACTGGCCCCGAGGGCAGCAGCCATTGCGATGGCCAGTCCTGACTTTCTGAAATTGTTGTTGTTCATAATTCCCCTGGTTTTTATTGAATCTGAGAATCGAGCGGATAGGCTCTGCGTGGTAATAGCAGTGCCCGCATTCATTGAAAATTACGGATGAACATAACGAGTGTTTTGTTCACCTTAAAAAACAATAGCAGCGTTTGGGTGAATTACCAGTGGGCTGCTCAAAAAATGTTCGGGGCAGAGTTGGCTGGGGGCTTCCAATTTATTGCAGGAGATGGGGAGGGCGTGCTCTATTTCAATCCAGGCAGCGCGGGCCCACGCCGTTTCAGCCTCCCCGTTACGGTCGGACGACTCCGTGTCACTGACAGCGGCGTGGAAGGCCATATCCAGGAACTGGATGTTCCCGGGCCGCGCAAGCGTGAGTAAGCGCGCCACTGGACTGAAGCGGTTTTTTTGTCCGGGCACCAAATGGGGCCCGAACTGTTCTTCGCTAGACGTAGAAGTCCAGGTCTTCCTGCGCCTTGAGCAGATCCCGCATCTTGATGGGATCATCCCCAAAGAAGAAGATCAGACCCCAGTGTGTGCCGAAGGCTGACCGGTCTGGCACCGTTTCCTCCACGGGGGCGACCAGCTCGTGAGACTCGAAATACGGATGGCCAGTGGTCGCTTCGGGCATTTCCAGCCTGCTGACGACACGATGGCGTGGGTAAACACCGAAGCACCCAGCGTAGCCCTTGGCGCCTTCCACCTCTTTCGGGAAGAAGTTTTCCACCTCTTCCTTGGTGCTCTTGGGATCGAACACCAGCATGGAGGCCTGATAGGCGCTGAACCCGTAAGCCCGCTCAATCAGCTCGAATGCCTTGAACCCGGGTGGGCGATAGGCGATCTCGCCAAAGTACATTTCGCCATCGGCAGTCACAAAGTACTCCGGGTGAATCATGCCGAACTGGATGTCGAAGGTCTTGATCAGCTTCTCGATCTGCTTGGTGATCGCATTGCGCCAGCTTTCCAGCTCCTTGGTGGCGGGCACAAAGACCGAATACCCCAGCGTCACGTACTCGGAGATGTTCAAAAACTGGATCTTACCGTCGTGGATCCAGGCCTCGACGGCGAACTCCCATCCATCGAGGTGACTTTCCATGAGCAGCGGATACTCTTCTTCCGGTATATTCTCGATGTCTTCGATCTTGCGAATCATGCGGTGCCCAAGGCAGCCCGCTTTGTCGAAAGCCTTGACGTGAATCGGGTCATCCGGGTCGCCATCGAGTTTGAGCAGCGTCTGGTTAACGCGTTTCATAAAGCGCACGATGTCGTCCTTTTCGTGGGCTTCCTCGAAAATCCCCACGCGTATACCGCCCAACTGGGCGCGGCGCTTCATTAGGGCCTTGTCCCGGAACAGGATGGACTGCCCGTACATGCGCGGGTTGTCCATGAGCACTGAGTTGATCGCACCGGACCACTCGACGGTTTCCTCAAACAGGGGGATGGCGACATCAACCCCTTCGGCCTTGAGTTGCTCGGCAATTTCCATCGAGCGATCGTTCAGGCGCTCAAAATCCCAGGGAATGAATGGGATCTTGTTGGCTTCGCAGAAATCAGCGGCCCAATCGGGGGCGACCACGACGTAGCGGCGATCAAACTTCTGGGCGGCTTTGATGGCATTGACGCTCCAGCCCAGCAGCGCGATGTAGCCCTTATTCGGGTCTTTGGGGGTTTCCGTTCCGCGCACCGAGTCCATCGTCGGGTCGGTCCAGCTTGAAACGTCTCTTGTTGTTGGAGCTTGTGTATCGTTCGGCATTGGTTATTTTCCTTTTGCGTATCGCAATAAGCTAGCGCCCCGAGGCCCAGCTTGTTTGGGCCAGGTGCATGGCCCGATTGACTTCATCGGTTGGAATATCGGTCGGTTCGCCCTTTTCGAGGGGGTCGTAGTGGAACACATACAGTCGTGACGCGAACTCGGCCACCGGCAACGAGGCTTCACCATAGAGCTCGCCGTGGCCCTGGGTCGAGGTAACAATATCCTGGCCCCAGTTCTGCCCGCTGTCGTTATTCGGGTTGAAGAAATAGACGCGCATGGTCTTATCCGTATCCAGCGCAAGCCGCTGGATGGTGATCGCGTGCCAACCGAGAAAGCGCGTGGCACTGTCGGTCACCGCAATACCGGCCGGTTGTGGATTGATGACCGGTATATTGCCGTTGTAAATGGGGTGATAAGCCGCATAAAAGTCGCGAATGAAGCCTTCATAGTCTTTCAGGCCACCCGTAAACACGTCTACGGCGATCCGGAATCCATGGCCCACATGATCCCCGTGGAATTCGGCGTTGACCCACTTGTGCGGATCTTCCCCGCGCCCGGCGCTGCGACGACCCATTTCAAAGTAGATGCGATCCAGGTGCGGTACAGCCAGTAGTGAGACGGCATCCACATCCACCGGAGGCTCGGTGGCCAGGCCGGTGCCCAGATCCCGTGACGAAATACTGTTGCCTTCAAAGCGCATCACCACCTCGTCATCGCGCGCTGCCCAGGTCAGCACCCTGAGCAGTTCCGCCGGCATATTGTAAGCCCACATGGACAGCGCGCGCGTCGACTGGCAGGTCGGGTAGTTTCCCTGTCCTACCCCCAGCGGCCGCCCAAGCACGTTGAGCGCGTCGGCGAGCAGAAAGCATTCCGGGGAACGGCTGCTGCCAAAGACGGCCCCAATCTTGCGGGTCGCGGTTTCACAGAGCGGCAGCCGTAACTGGCGCCACAGAGAAGGCGCCACCGGAGGCGCGTAGAGAATGCCACGCTCGAGCATCATGGCCAGGCCATAGGCGCACTGGCTGGTCTCGGGAAACAGAGCCTCATCAATCAGTGTGTGAATCAACTTCGGATAGCAGTGAAACGCGTCGGCCCCGGTGTAACTCAAACCCAGAGCCGTGGGGATCAGGGTATTCCAGCGACCACGCAGGTAGCGTATAAACACTGGCATGTAGGGCGACACCAGGCCGGTACTGTGCATGGCCTGCGCAAAGGCGATGGCCTCCTGCAACAGTGTGGCATCATCCATTTCCGCCAGTCTTTCAGAGTAGACTTCGAAGCCGGGATCTTCACGACAGGCCTCAGTGGGACTGAACACGGCATTGATCAATTGCAGCGCGTCGTCGCCGACTTCGCCACCCAGCGCATCCGGCTTCTGCAGGCAGACGGCAATCTGCGTCACCATCTGTTTGACGCCATCCACCTGGACCGGGCGTTGCGCCAGAATCCGCCAAACCTCGGCCACCAGGTGCTCCAGCAGATTCTCGTAGCCCAGGTGCCGAAGCAGGTAGTGGTAAAGGTTCTGAACCGCGTAACCCAGCTCATTGGGCCGTAGGCGGTCGCTCTCTTGCAGATCGCTGACCACCAGATCGAGATTCATCGCCAGAACCTGGGCGAGAAAGTGGTGGGCGTGTTCAGCCGAGATGGAAGGGTGAGTGTAATCGCCTTTGGCCACCGCCAGGAGGCGAATCTGGCTCAGGCTTTCGACCAGCGTTGAGGTCGGTTCGCCGTAGCGCACCGTGCGCACGGCCAACGAGGGCACCAGCGTCTGGGGGTAGTCCCAATCGCTGCCGCCAAAAAACCCGGCGCCCTCAAGGGCTGGCACGCGCTCGTAAAGCGCCTCCAGGCCTTCGGGACTGAACATCAGGGGCTGTGCCGCCTCAATCACATCGAAAACCGGCGAGACGCCTTCGACGGCATTGACTTCAGCAAGGCGGCTAATGGCCGCGTCGAGTGTCTTCACGAACGCCTCTGGGGCTCCGTCATATTGCGTCTCGGGTTCATCTTTAGCTCCGCGCATACTCTATGAGGCTGTCGCTAGCCTTAGGATATGTCAACCTGGCTATCAAAGCGAAGAGTAGGCTGTTCTGCACTCGACTCATCCACTGCCGGTCCGGAAACCCTCCGGCAGGTGGTACCGGGTGCTGCGACCGCCGCCCGGCAGTTTCTCCAGGCAGCCCTTTTCCACCATATCCGTCAGGTGACGGGTGGCGGTGGCCTTGCTGACTTTCGCGAGCTTCTGGTACTTCGCCGCGTTGATCCCGTCCTCAAAACCTTTCCCGCCGCCATCAAGAAGCCGATTCAGAAGCTTCTTCTGCTCAGCGTTGAGTTCGGTTCCTGAAAAGTGCTGCCAGAAACGGGCTTTATTGATCGTGCGGTCGATGGACGCCTGTGCCCGGTCAAGGGTCTCGCCGAGGATGTCCAGAAACCAGGTCATCCACTGCGTGATATCGAGCCCGCCACGCTGGGTGTTCTCAAGGACTCCGTAATAACCTTTGCGGTTATCCAGGATGGCCTCGGACATCGCGTAGAGCCGGATGCTCTGATCATCGGCCTGGGCCAGCGCGAGGTCCGTAATCGCCCGGGTGATACGCCCGTTGCCGTCATCGAAAGGATGAATGGTCACGAACCACAGATGGGCCAACGCGGCACGTTCGAGCGGGTCCATGGTGGTGTCGTCCCGGGACTCATTGAACCATTGGACAAACTGCGCCAGTTCACGCTCAAGCCTCTCGGGCGGTGGGGCAATGAAATGAACCTGTTTCCGGTCCGCGCCACGCCAGGAGACGACTTCCATTTCATCATCCCTCAGCGCCCCGACAGCTACCCGTGGCCCGATCCGTGGCGGCTCCGGAAACAACCAGCGATGCCACCGGAGCAGCCGCTCCAGGGTAAGATCCGCGTGACGGTTCTCGATCGCGTCCAGCATCAGTTCCGCCACCCCTTCGCTGCGCGCGGAGGTCGGGTACTGTTGGTCGTTTGTGACGCCCATGCGGTTGGCGAGGGATGACTTCACGGACAGGGCATCAAGCTGCTCGCCTTCAATGGCGGAAGAGGCCAGGATGTTGCTCAGCAGTGTGTCGAGCACTGCCTCCCTTCCGGAGTCATCCAGTGCGCTTGCCTTGCCCAGCAACTGGCCGATCTGTTTCTGGATGCCTCGGGTCAGGGCGGTGCCGGAACGGTCCCATTGGAAATCCGGCCATTCTGGTTTCTGCCAGATCCACGGGTAGTCTCTGTTTACCGGCGTAGGCATGGGATTCTCCGTGGTTTCAGGAGCCAATGAGCCGATTATGGCATCTAATCGGCTCATTTAGCGAGCCGAATGACCGATATTTTCGGCTCATCGGATTGAGTGCGATTAGAGCGAGCATTAGGGCAGGCTTTTGCAGGTTTCGCGCCGGGCGTAGACTGGAAAGTTCAGCGCGGGTAACCGCCTGATGCTGCTGCATAAGGAGAGCAGAACCTTGCGCATTAACGGCGATATTGGCGTCATCTCCGATACCCATGGCCAGGTGCGGCCCGAGGCCCTGAGTGCTCTGGCCGACTGTGAGCTGATCCTTCACGTGGGTGACATCGGCAAGCCAGAGGTGATGGATGCGCTGACCGAGCAGGCACAGGTGGTAGCGATACGGGGCAATGTGGATCACGGGGACTGGGCCCTGGCTTATCCGGAAACGCAGGAGCTCACCGTCAACGGTCTACGCATTCAGATGGTGCATCGCCATCAGGACATCCCGAGTCTGCTTCCGGAGACGCCCTGCGATGTTGTTCTTTTCGGGCACTCCCACAAACCCTTCAGCGAAACCAAGGAGGGCGTGCTCTATTTCAATCCCGGCAGCGCGGGCCCACGCCGTTTCAGCCTCCCCGTCACGGTCGGGCGACTCCGTATCACCGACAGCGGCGTGGAAGGCCATATTCAGGAACTGGATGTTCCCGGGCCGCGCAGGCGCAAGTGATCGGGCCGCTAGCCCTGAATCACCGATTGGACGATTTCAGGCCGCAAATACTCAGCGATCAAGGACGGCTCTGCCTTGCTCCGCCCCGCGTTGTCGCTGCGTAAGGCGCCACTTCCTCCGCAATCTGCGATGCATTCCTAACCTGCGCGGTGCGAAGCTCATACTCCATCTGCAGGTTCAGCCAGAAGCGCTCCGTCGTATCGAAATAGCGAGCAAGCCGCATTGCCGTGTCGGCCGTGATGCCCCGGTTTTCGCGCACAATCTCATTCATGCGGGTGGGGGGAACCCGTAATGCCTTGGCAAGCGCGTTGACGCTCATCCCCATCGGCTCCAGAAACTCTTCGCGTAATATCTCGCCGGGGTGAATTGGTCGCATACCATTGTCAGTCATCACATCGCCCCTCAGTGGTAATCAACTATTTCAACTTCTTCAGGCCCATCTTCAGTCCACTGGAAACACAGCCGCCACTGGCTGTTAATGCGAATACTGTGCTGCCCTTCGCGATCTCCCGTCAGTGCTTCCAGTCGATTTCCCGGTGGAGAGGCCAGATCTTTGAGAGCGGCGGCTGTATGCAGTTGAATGAGTTTTCGTTCAGCAGTCTTTTGGACCGCCGAGAAACGGCGGGTCCTACCCGTCTCAAACAGCCGCTTTGTGTCCTTGCATCGAAAGCTCTTAATCACCGTTTTATTTTATGACGTTTACCGGTAAACGGTAAACCCTTGAGCATCTTGAAAGGGCGGATTCAAGAGGTGAAAGTATCGAGCAGGGTTCCCGAAGCGACAGACGTGTGTTCAACGATGCTCTTCACGATTGGCTATGAGAAATCCGAATTTCCCGCACTCGCCCGGACGCTGCTCGATGCCGGCGTCACCCGGTTGATTGACGTCCGCGCCAGTCCCCATTCGCGACGCAGGGAATTCGCCTACAAGCATCTGGGGCCGGGGCTCGATCCCCATGGGCTAGCCTATGAAAGCTGGCCGGAGCTGGGCGCGCCCGAGCCGGCCCGCGAGGCCGCAAAGCAGGGCGATGCCGCCACTTTCTTCCGTCTTTACGAGGCTCAGCTTGATACCGGGGAAGCGCAGCAGGCGCTGGAGAAACTGGGGCAACTGGCCGCGAATGAGTCCCCCTGCGTCATGTGCTATGAGCGTGACCCGAAGCAGTGCCACCGGATGCTCATCGCCGAGCGGCTGGCGTCCATGGCCGGGGTGGAGGTTGAGCACCTGTTTGTGCGTTCATGAAGGACGCATGCGCGGATATCGTAGCCCGAAAAAGGCTGAAAACCGGACGGATCCTGGAGCAGCCGATGGGTGAATCCGCCCGGCTGCTGTTGTCACCCGAGATCCCGGAGCAATACCATCAGGCATTTCGCAATGCTTGGACGCCACCGACATCCCCTGGAGACGGTTCTGCGAGTCGCGCCTGAGCAAGCGCTGACCCTGCCTTCGGCCATCGGGAGCCTAATGGACAAATCTGCAAATAAAGCCCGATTCGCGCTGACTTGGCATCAACCGATTGTTATTCTCAAGTCAGGACTGAGCGTACCCCTTAGTGAGCCCTGGAATGGAGCATGAACATGGCCGGGATGCGTATCTTACTGTTGGTCCTCGGCCTCTCCATGGGGATGGTCGCGCTGGGCTCTGATAAGACCGTGGTCGTTGGAACGCTGGGTGATTACGCCCCCCTGGGCTTTTTTGCGGACGGCACGCGGATCACTCTCCGGGAGACGATCCCTCCGGGCGAGGATTCCGAGGCTTTCGTCGGCTACAGTTGGGATGTGCTGCGGGAGAGTTTTCACGCTCAGGGCTACACTGTTGAGCTGGAAATAGCCCCCTGGACCCGTTCCATGGCCAACCTCAGAAGTGGCCGATTGGATGTTCTGTTCCCCACCAGCAAGACCGAGGACCGGCTGCAATACATGGTGTATTCAGAAAGGCCCGTGAACGAGGTCCGGTTCCGGGTCTATGTGCCTCGGGATGCGGAGCTTGACTGGCGCGGACTGGACTCGCTGGCGGGCATGCGGATCGGTGCCATGCGGGGCTGGAACTACGGGGATGAATGGCGGGCCGCAAGCGGATTCGAAAAGTACCCGCTCAGCGGCATCGAGCAGGGCTTCAACATGCTGGAAGCGGGGCGTCTGGATGGCTTTGCCGGTTATGAGATTCACTGGGATTACGCGCTGCACCGGATGGGTCAGGCCGATCAGTACCGCAAACTCCCCGTATTTGGCAGTAAAAAGGAATTTGTTACGGCATTAAAGGAGAACCCCCGGGGTAGCGAATTTCTGGATGCCTTTGATGCCGGCAAACGCCACCTCAAGGAAACCGGCCGCCTGGATGAAATCGCCCGGAAATGGGAGTAACCCTCAAGTGCCAGACCACATGCCGTTTCCTGAAAAGCGCATTGTGTAATCAAGGGGGCCAGGCCGGAACTGGGTGGATGAGTCCAGACTTAACCTGCTAGAGCGTACCGTTTCTTGCGGGTAGAGCGAGTTTTCAACTTCTGTTCAAGCTCGGAAATTGTCTGCCCTGTTTCAATTGCGGTAGAACTGGCGACAGCACGACGGATCTCAGTTTTCGTCGGCCTTTTAGGGTGCTTTTTCGCGCTCATATACGTTCCTGAATCTGCGATTCTGCTATTCCCAATTATAGCAACTGTGTGGGCGTTGGAGGCAGGGTTTACCGAATAGGTGATGTTTTCGGTTTGCTCAGAAGCAGATGGCGGAGCTCTTCGGCAAAGATCCTCGAACTGTTAACGAGCATATTGGTAATGTGTATGAAGAGGGGGAATTGGAGCGAGAGGGGACTATCCGGAAATTCCGGATAGTTCCCCAGGAACTGGATGTTCCCGGGCCCCGCAAGCGTAAGTAAGCGCGCCTTTGTGTTCATTGTTTTTCGCTGTTCAGCATTAATGAACGGCGTGCTTTCATGAACAAAATATCCAAAGGGTATTAGGCGACAATAACTCTGGCCGGTCGAGTAACACTTTCGCTCTAAGTATGTTAGTTAAAGGTAACGGGAATAGACAGAACGCTCCAACGTGGTCAGCTTTAATTCGTAACCACAGGCATGCGCATAGCGGGTGAGTATTTTCCAGCTGGGGTTGCTCCGTCCATGTTCCAGTCTGCTGATGTTGGATTTCTGAGTACCCATGCGCTCGGAGACGCGCTGATGATCCGTCGGCTTTAGGGGCGTCGTGGGTGAGAGTGCCTCACGGCCCACTCAGAAATTCATTCAGGTGCCCGGCTACTTCCTCCGGTCTCTCCTCCTGCAGGAAATGCCCGGCTTCCACCTCGCGCACCTGTATGGACTTAAAGCAGTCTTCGATGTGGTTCAAATACTCCGGAAGAATGATGTGATCGCGGTTGCCGTAGATATAAAGGCCTGGCATGGGCCAGACATGATCGGCCAGGCTGGCCCAACGCCTGGCGTCTTCCTGAAAGGTACGATAGTAATTGGCGCTGGTGTGCGCCGTGCCGGGAATCTCGAAGCTCCGCCGATATTCGTCGAATGCCCTATGAGGAAATTGCTCGCGATTGGACAGTTTCAGGAAGTACCCCAGCCAAGCGGCTTCCGCGCCGGGGATCATGGCCTCGGGCAAATCCCGGGTCTGCATGAAATGCTGATACCAGTATTGGCTGCCGCTTCCAGAACGGACCTTCTCGATCACCTCCTGATTGCCGCGCAGGTTGTTGATAATCGCTATATTTAGAATCACCAGTCGCTGCACACGTCCCGGTACCGCCAACGCGATTTCCTGAGCCACCACGCCGCCCCAGTCGTGGCCCACCAGCTGGAATTGCTCTACTCCCAGCGCATCCAGCATTGAGATGACATCCTGGGCGAGGTTTACCTTACGATAATGTTCGGCTCCCTCCGTGCGCTCGCTATCACCCAGGCCCCGCAGATCCGGGGCGATGACCCGCAGCCCTGGCTTGAGAGAGTCACTGACATGCGCCCAGCAGTAACTGCTCTCCGGCCAGCCATGAATCATCACGACGGGTAGAGCGCTCCGATCCCCGCCTTCGCGCCAGGCGAAGCGGCCGCGTTGCGTTTCGAGATGCTGGACAGGGCCAAGCGACATGGAATCTCCTCGAATCTGTGGATTGACTCCTGGCGAGGGCTGAAGTGTGACCAAACTCTGGACGAATTTCGAGTCCAGTGATCCGGAAATGCCGGATCAGAGGCCGGCAAGCAGAAGGGATATACTGTTTACAGTTCCTTTGCGTGCTTTTAGTATGGATATACCTGTGGGATATACCGCTGGAGTGATCGAAAAATGGAACGAGCAAGTATTTTCAAAAGCAACAAAAGCCAGGCGGTTCGCCTGCCCAAGCGTGTGGCCTACCCGGAAGGTGTAAAGAAGGTCGATATCGTGATTCAGGGGCGTGCCCGGATTATCACGCCGGCCGGCGAGTCCTGGGATTCCTGGTTCGATGACAAAGGCGTGTCCGAAGACTTTATGGCTGATCGCGAACAGCCGGAGTCACAAGAGCGCGAGACGCTTTGATGCTGAAGTACATGCTCGACACCAATATCGTCATTTACACCATCAAGAACCGACCACAAGAGGTCCGTGAGAGCTTTAAGACGCATGATGGCCAGATGTGCATTTCAGCGGTCACGCTGATGGAATTAGTCTATGGGGCGGAGGCTTCTTCTGCGGTGGAGCGCAACCTGCGAGACATCGAGAACTTTGCTGCCCGCCTGGACGTCTTGCCCTACGACAACGATGCAGCGGCACATACCGGGCAACTGCGGGCAGAGCTTAAAAAGATGGGCCGACCGATCGGCGCCTATGATGAAATGATCGCTGGCCACGCGCGTTCGCAGGGGTTGGTGATTGTAACTAACAATACCAAACAGTTTGAAAAAGTGCCGGGTATACGCCTGACAAACTGGGTTGACCGGTGATTCCCTATGACCACCAACCTCAAAAATGTGGGCTGGAGCAATAGCGGCATTTATGCCGAACTCTCCAGTGCATGAAGCGTTCAGTGTGCTTCGGGGGCAGTCCGCTGAGATTGTGACGCGCTTGAACGCGTATTAAGGCAGTAAATACAGGATGGCTTGACCGATCATGACAGTCAGCAGTATCGAGGCCAGGGTGCCGATCAGAACATACTCTGCAAACTCACGCTCTTCCAGCTGGCGGAAGCGGGCGACTCCCTTTGCGGCCAGAATAAGCGCGATCACGTTGTAGTTCTGGGCAAGGATAACCACCAGATAGATCAGCCAACGCTCCAGCATGCCGATCACTCTGCCGGCGTTGTATTCACGGTCATCCACCGGCCCGCTGTGATTCGAAGACGTGGATTTTGGCTCCATCTGGAACCGGTGTAGCAGAACTCGGATGGCAAGATTGGTTTCGTTGGCGACAAGAAGAAATCCCGAGAGCCCCAGAAAGAAAGGACGCAGATTTTCCGGCTGTTCAGGTGCAGGGATCCAGAGTTCAGGGGCTGCATACTGGGCGATACCGAATGAAACGCCTATCACGAGGAAGCTACCTGCAAGTCGACCCTCGTTAAGTCTTTCTCTGGGGATGAATTGCTCCGATAGTGCAAGGGCGCCGAACACAGCCGCCGCGAGAATTACCGAATGGAAGCCGGGGGTGATCAATCCAACCAGGAGCAATTGCACCACCGCCAGGACCAGCCATTCCCGAAGAGGCAGCGGCTGGTCCCGGAAGGTGAACCAAAGTCGTGTTATCAACCAGGCGTTGAGAAAGGCAAGTATAGCCATTTGAATTCCCTTTCAATTGACGTTGGACAATGCTGAATTCATGCGCCCGGTGAGCGCATGGATCAGTTCGATGACAGACTCCAGGCCGCCATCGCGAATATTTTTGTACACACTCTGTTGCGTAATGTCGAGGCGTCGAGCGATCTCCGGAATCGTCAACCCATACAGCAAGCCCCAGAGGACGTCCAGACGATGGGGGCGCCACTTCTCAATCTGGTAGTTGAACAGCCCTATAGCAGCGTCCAGCAGCCCATCGCCTTCCGCAAGCCCGGCGATTGCGACCGTCAGGTCCTGCTTCTTCATGCGCTCGAGCAGGTCCCGTGCGCGGTAGAAAGCCGGCCCGTCCATGCCGATCGCCTGCTCCGTGTTGATTGCGGTTGAGATTGAGCCGAGGCCAAAAGCAAAGCGAACCCTGACGGGATAAAGAGCCCTCATCAGGGCCAGCAGATCCGGAAAGACGCGATCCGCACCGTCGAAGACCGCCTGGAACTCATCGCCCAGCGTGATGGTATAAGGTGAGAGCATCTGCTCCCGGGAAGCATTGAGTGCATCAATCTGTGTTTCCAACCGGGATTGAACCTCCTCCCGGTTGTTTAGTTTCCGTGAGCCGACGATATCGGCAATCATTACAAGACGATCCATGGTGAAAACCCAATGGGAAACAGGGTGGTTAAACTGTATCAGGTTATATTATTATATTAAACCAAAACGGGTTAAATTGCATATTTAAGCTAAAATGGTTTTTAGTCAGGCTGAAGTCAGTGAGTATCGCAAGGTAAGTGAAAGGGTTGAGGTTTCAGCTCAGGCGCACACCCATTACCAACCCCTGCCGGGGCTGGATGACACACCAATAACGAACTTTCAGAAGGCCCTTTATTTCAGAACTTTGCAGGCAATACATATTGAATGCATACTATCTGAATGGGGATCGAGTGTGCCTCAAGGAGAGCTGCTTTACCATGCGTGAAAACTACGATTTCAGTAATGCAAAGCGGGGCCCGGTTTCTTCCCCCGGCGGGAAAACACGTATCACCATCATGCTGGACGAAGATGTGATCCGTGCTTTCCGGGACCAGGCCGAAGCAAAAGGGATTGGGTACCAGACCCTGATTAATCAGACCCTGCGCGCGGCCATCTTCCAATCAAAGCCTGAACTTTCAGAGGACCGTTTGCGAACGGTAATTCGGGAGGAGTTGGCTGATTATAACCCGACGAACCCTGACAGCACTGACCATTGAATCTGCGCGTTGACGCTCATTCCCATCGGCTCCAGAAACTCCCAGGGTAGAACCCCGCCGGGGTGAATTGGTCGCATACCATTGTCACTCATCACTTTGCCTCTCAGTGGTAATCAACAATTTCAACGTCTTCAGGTCCACAAAAGGGCTTTGCGTAACATGGCATGCATCCCTGCCAGTGCTGATTTCCGAAGAAGGCGACGATTATAGCAATCCGCTGGAGAGCATGCGGGATACTAGATCTCGGAAACTTTCCCACAGTGATTGCAACGAATGCCATCCCTCACAGGAAACAACGGAAAATCCAATCCTAGGAAAACCAGAAAGGCCCAGCGCCGGCCGATCTGGTGGAACTCCGTATCCGTGCTTCCGCAATGCGGGCAGGATTTGGCGTCAACTCCGACTTCCTCAACCAGATCCTGCTCCCGGTCCTCGTTCAGGATCTCAAGCGCGACCTCGACAAACTCCTGGGGAACCTGAAGCCTCACGCCACCAAGCGCGTTCGAATACAGCCACTGCATGTTGATGGTGTGCTCATCAGCGACAAAGGCAGGAATTTCCTCCGACTCCAGGCGTGATCGGGCGATGTGGGCCTCGAATGGAAAGCTGTAACTCGCAATCGTTATAAGCATGTAAAGCCACCGTCTAATCCGCCTACCAGCCCCGCCACCGCTCGAGCTTGAGCATGAACTCTGGCCGGCCGGGTAACACTTTCGCCCCAAGTTTGATAGTTAAAGGTAACGGGAATAGAGCGAACGCTTCAGCGTGGTCAGCTTTAATTCATAACCGCAGGCACTCGCATAGCGGGTGAGCATTTTCCAGCTCGGGTTGCTCCGTCCGTGCTCCAGTCTGCTGATATTGGATTTCTGCGTACCCATGCGCTCAGCAAGCTCCTGCTGGGTCAGCCTCGCGCCGTTACGCATCGAAAGTAGCTGGTTAATCAGCTCAAATTCGGGAGTCAGCTTGTCGTACTCGGCACTGACCGTCTCGTCTTGAAGGGCCTTTTTCTTCAGCGTATCGAGGCTCATTGCTTTAACTCAAGCGGGTGGATCGCAGCTTTAGAGGTAGCCGGAGAATCGCGTTCCCAAAGCCAGTATATATCTACAGGAGTTTGATGACCATACGCAATGTGCGTATAGTATTCAGCAAAAGACACGGAGTGTGTAGGCCCATGAAGCGCAACCTGTTCGAAGAGTTGAGGGAGGGCTTTGACGCCCTTGAAAAAGAACGCGAAGGCAAGATCACCCTGCGCACACACCAGGTCAAACAACAGCCGGCACCCACAATTTCCAATCAGGAGATTCGAGAGTTGCGCGAAAGCCTGAATCTCTCCCGTGGCGTGTTTGCGGCCCGACTCAGAGTGTCATCGCGTACTCTGGAGAATTGGGAGCAGGGCCGGAGCAATCCGCCTTCTCACTCGGCACTGCTATTGCGCATGCTTCAGAAATATCCGGACACCCTGGAGCGTATGGAAAACGTGTGAGGAATTCGAGGAACTCCCAGATGCCTGCTTTCTTGTGGGAGTGCTAACTGGACTTCCCCCTCTAGTGGACACTTCCGGCCTATCATTGGACATCCCCACGAAAGCGGGTCAATCCCAGATCGGTGCGAGCGCTCTATTTTCTTTTCTTCAGCCAACCGGTACCTTTTGACCAACCCTCTTTCGTTGGAGAGGCATTGTTTTCGTTCTGTTTCCGCTTTGAGCCGAGGCCGACCGATAGCCAGGCAAGGGCAGGAAAAATCAGATTGATGATGAGAAAGGTGAATATGAGGATTGTCAGTGGACCGTTCAGAAATGCCAGCGTACCCACCACCATCTCCGGGTAAAAGTCGGTGGCAAGATTGATATCCCCCAGCATCTCCAGAGCTGAGTAAGGCTGCCACGCCCCGTTCCGCACGGTCGGGAGAAGTTGGGCGAGTACAAATACCACCAGAGCGACAACGTGACCAAACCACATTGCTGGAATGGCCAGTTCGTCATAGCGAAGAAGCGCTTCGTCTTCCGGGTCCCTCATTTCACTCTCGATCGCGTTGTTTTATCAGAGCTGAAAGAATCCCATGGATGAATGAGTCTGTCTCTGCTTTTCTCCAAGAACTCATAAACCAGCGCGACTGATGCGCGCTTCAATCTCCGAAAGATCCTGATCCGGATTCCGCTCCTCAATAGCGACCAGAAGTTCCTGCGCCGTCAGGCCCTTGTTCTTATCTTCCACTGCGGGATCCGCCCCCTTATCCAGGAGAAAGTCCGCCAGTCCCGGCTCATTGAACAGGACGGCCTCCTGTAATGGGGTATAACCGCTGCGAGGGGAGTGAGCGTTGATGTTTGCGCCCTCATCGAGAGCCAGTTCCATGAGTTCCTGAGCGCTGTCCGGGTGCGTTGGGTAAGCGCCGATTGCCAGGAAAAGAACGCTTTGAGCATCGCCGCTTTCTTCCTCGCTGGTGAGCTGATGCTCAAGGTACCAGCGGCAGGCGAATTGAGGGATACGCGTTCCGCTGTCACCGATAGCGCAGGACGCGTTGGTCTCCGGGCTGCTGGCCTGCAGGACGTAGAAGCTGAGGCCGGCATAGCCGAGAACGGCAATAATCAGAAGGCCGGCGAGTGAGAGTAGCCATTTACGCATTATCAACCCCAAACCTTTGCCATGGCAGGACGTTTTGCATAAGTGAGAAGCGCGACAAGCGGCTTCTCCCGATCCAGTTGCGCGACTCCGTTGAGATGATCATTGAGCTTTACCCGGAACGCACGGGCGAGGTGATTCCGGATGAAATCGTAGATGCGGACTTTCTGAAGGTCGCTGGCCCGAGCGTGTTTGAACCAGTTTTTGGCGGCCCGTTTTCCAAAGTCCTTCAGAACCTTTACGGCACCGCGAGTGGGATTTGCGGTGGAACGAACGATCGCTTCAATGAACCCAACCTGGTAACTGGCATCGACTGCTTCGACCAGGAGAGCCTGGGCGAATTCCCGGACGCTATCGGTAACGATGAGGGATTCGTCTATGCGTGTTGCGACTGACTCCTGAGGCCAGAAAAATTTCAGTACGGTCCGGGTTTCAGACTCATCGAGGATCAGCTCATCGGAGCTGAATTTCTTGAGGTGGACGGAATTGCTCACTGTGTTCCTCCTTGAAGATTGTTGCCATCCATGCCGGATTTGCTTAGCTGCAGCGGCTCCGTAGAGCGTACGAATTTTCCGGTCGCCGTCAAGAGGGCGATGTGCGATATGCGGCAAAGTTGGGCGAAACTCCCTGAATCGGCTAGGGCAAATCGTCCTCATCCTCAAAAATCTCTGCTACGCTCAAATAAAGCACCACCTGCCGCAAACCCAGCTTCCCCCGGGCAACCGTTGCGCGCACAGGATGCAGGCTCACTAACAAGGACAACGCGCAATGATCACGCTTCCCGATTGCGTTCTCCTGTCGAAGGCGCCTACCTCATCCCCGTCACTGCCGACGCTAACAAGGAGCAGCGCGCTGCTTCCATCCTGCTGTTCGCGTTCCGTGGGGGCATGAATTTCAGAAGATCAAGCTCCTCAGGAAATACCTGAAGAACGTCGAGCTCCATCACTGGTCTTCTTGGATGGACCCGCTCACCCAAGCGATCCTACTGTTGGAACAGGAGAGCGTTGGAACCGAGGACCAGCAGTTCGTGCTGGAAGAAGTCCAGCGTTACCTCAGCAACGACCCTAGCCGCATCTCCAGCTTCGACCGCATGGATCCGATAATGGAAAGATTTGGTCGGGGCTGTGAAGATCGGGGTATCGCTAGGCAAGGATGTCCGCCTCAAGCCCTCACGAGCACACTGAGCGATCTGTAGGTCTGAATTCAAATAATCAGGGTAAATACGGAAACGTTACATATTCCGCCGATACTCCCCCCCAGCCCGATAAAACACCTCCGAAACCTCCCCCAACGAACAATGCTTAACCGCGTCCATCAGCACCTCAAAGGTATTCCCCCGGTTCGCCGCCACCTTCTGTAGCTGCTCCAGCCAGTAGTCCCGCTGGCTCTGGTGAATCCCCTGAAACGCCCTCAGCTGATCAATCTGCTGGTGCTTTTCTTCGTCGTTGGAGCGCATCAGTTCCAGCTCGCCGCCGGCTTCCTGGCCTTCCTTCGGCTTGTAGGTGTTCACGCCGATGATGGGCAGGCTGCCGTCGTGTTTGCGGTGCTCGTACACCATGGATTCGTCCTGGATCTTGCCGCGCTGGTACATCGTGTCCATGGCGCCGAGCACGCCGCCGCGTTCGTTCAGGCGTTCGAATTCCTGCAGTACGGCTTCTTCCACCTTGTCCGTGAGTTGCTCGATGATGTGTGAGCCCTGCCAGGGGTTTTCGCAGGCGTTGAGGCCGAGTTCGTGGTTGATGATGAGCTGGATGGCGACGGCGCGGCGCACGGAGTCTTCCGTGGGGGTGGTGATGGCTTCGTCGAAGGCGTTGGTGTGCAGGCTGTTGCAGTTGTCGAACAGGGCGTAGAGCGCCTGCAGGGTGGTGCGGATGTCGTTGAACTGGATCTCCTGGGCGTGGAGGCTGCGCCCGCTGGTCTGGATGTGGTACTTGAGTTTCTGGGAGCGTTCGCTGGCGGCGTAGCGGTTTTTCATGGCGCGGGCCCAGATGCGGCGTGCGACGCGGCCGATCACGGCGTATTCCGGGTCCATGCCGTTGCTGAAGAAGAAGCTGAGGCTGGGGGCGAAGTCGTCGATGCGCATGCCGCGTGAGAGGTAGTACTCGACGATGGTGAAGCCGTTGGCCAGGGTGAAGGCGAGCTGGGTGATGGGGTTCGCGCCGGCTTCGGCGATGTGGTAGCCGCTGATGGAGACGCTGTAGAAGTTGCGCACGCTGTGGTCGATGAAGTACTGCTGGATGTCGCCCATCATGTGCAGGGCGAATTCGGTGGAGAAGATGCAGGTGTTCTGGGCCTGGTCTTCCTTGAGGATGTCCGCCTGCACGGTGCCGCGTACCTGCTGGAGCGTGTGCTCGCGGATGCGTTCGTAGGTCTCGCGGTCCACCACTTCCTCGCCGCTCACCCCGAGCAGCCCCAGGCCGAGGCCGCTGTGGCCTTCCGGCAGCTCGCCCTTGTAGGTGGGGCGGTCGCGTTGGGCGATCTCCTGTTCCACCCGTTCCCACTCGCCGGTCTCGCGCAGGTGTCTTTCCACCTGTTGGTCGATGGCGGCGTTCATGAAGAAGGCCAGGATGGTGGGCGCCGGGCCGTTGATGGTCATGGAGACGGAGGTGGTCGGGTCGCACAGGTCGAAGCCGGAGTAGAGTTTTTTCATGTCGTCGACGCTGGCGATGGAGACACCGCTGTTGCCGACCTTGCCGTAGATGTCCGGGCGTTCGGCGGGGTTTTCGCCGTAGAGGGTGACCGAATCAAAGGCGGTGGAGAGTCGCGCCGCGGGCTGGTTCAGGGCCAGGTAGTGGAAGCGGCGGTTGGTGCGCTCGGGTGGGCCTTCGCCGGCGAACATGCGCGTGGGGTCTTCCCCCTGGCGGCGGTAGGGGAAGACGCCGGCGGTGTAGGGGTAGTAGCCGGGCAGGTTCTCCCGCGCCAGGAAGCGCACCAGCTCGCCCCAGTCCTGTGTCTGCGGCGGGGCGACCTTGGGCACCTGGAGGTCGCTCAGGGTGGTGCTGTAGTTGTTGCCTTCAATGGTCTTGTCGCGCACCTGGTACTGGTAGTGTTCGCGCTCCACGCCGGCTTTCTTCTCGGGCCATTGGCGCAGTTCTTCGAGCCAGTGCGGGTCGATGCGTTGCAGGGCGTCGTTGTACTGGCGGCGCAGGGTGGCGATGGCGTCGTTGCTGTGTTCGGTGCTGGCGAAGGGCTGCAGGGCCTCGGACAGGGCGTCGTCATTGAGGGCTTCCAGGGCCTTCCAGGCGGTCTGGGCCTGTTGTGCGGCTTCGGCCATGCGTTCGATGGCATCGCCCGTGGCGCGGTTGTCTTCGGCGATGTCCGCGAGGTAGCGGGTGCGGTCGGCGGCGATCAGTGGGTGGGTGTCCGGCAGCGTCCAGGGGAAGCGTTCGCTGGGCTGCCAGTCGAGCCAGTCGGCGAGGTGGGTGAACAGGGCGCTGACGCCGGCGTCGTTGAACTGGCTGGCGTTGGTGGCGAAGACGGGGATCTGCTCGTCCGCCACCTCGAATTGCACGTGGTTGCGCTTCCACTGTTTGCGCACGTCGCGCAGGGCGTCCAGGGAGCCGGCGCGTTCGAATTTGTTGATGACGATGGTGTCGGCCAGGTCGAGCATGTCGATCTTTTCGAGCTGGCTGGCGGCGCCGAAGTCGCTGGTCATCACGTAGAGGGCGTGGTCGACGAAGTCGATGATTTCGGAGTCGGACTGGCCGATGCCGGCGGTCTCGACGATGATCAGGTCGAACCCGGCCTGTTTGAGGTAGCGGATGACGTCGTTGAGCACGGCGCTGGTGGCCTGGTTCTGGCGCCGGGTGGCCATGGAGCGAAAGAAGACGTTGTCGTTGCGCAGGCTGTTCATGCGGATGCGGTCGCCCAGCAGGGCGCCGCCGGTGCGCCGGCGCGTGGGGTCGATGGCGAGTACGGCGACGCGCTGGCCGGGGCAGAAGCGCAGGAAGCGGTTGATGAGCTCGTCCGTGAGGCTGGACTTGCCGGCGCCGCCGGTGCCGGTGATGCCGATGACGGGGGTGGTGCTTTCGGCGATTGCGGCGACGCGTTCTTCGCTTTCGATGGCGGAGAGGTGCTGGGCGATGCGCGCGACCTCGGTGGGGGTCTGATTGCTGCCGGTTTCGCGGCGCTGTTCGGCGCGTTCGACGACGTCGTCGATCATGGCGACGAGGCCGGTGTTCATGGTGTCGTTGGGGTGGTAGATGCGTTCGACGCCGTAGGCTTCGAGTTCCTTGATTTCGCCGGGGGTGATGGTGCCGCCACCGCCGCCGAAGACGGCGACGTGGCCGATGCCTTCGTCATTGAGGCGGTCGATGAGGTAGCGGAAGTATTCGTTGTGGCCGCCCTGGTAGGAGGAGACGGCGATGGCGTCGGCGTCTTCCTGGACGGCGGCGCGGACGATGTCGTCGACGCTGCGGTTGTGGCCGAGGTGGATGACTTCGGCGCCTTTTTGTTGGATGAGGCGGCGCATGATGTTGATGGCGGCATCGTGGCCGTCAAACAGGGATGTTGAGGTTATGAAGCGCAGCGGGGTATTCATTTTTGTCGCTAGCCTGCTTGTTGTGTGCTGGCCCGGGAGTGGGGGACCTTGTTCAGGGACCGCTGTGAACCCATCCCTGGGCGCTCGCGCTTCGTCATCCTGACGAAGAGCGTCCCTGAACAAGGTCCCCCACTCCCGGGCTCATGACTGTGTTGGTGTTCGCCAGTCTCGGAGCCTCCCTGAAAGGACTGCTCCGCTCCTGGGCTTTCGGACATCGAGTAGTCCGCCTCATAAAATCGGCAATTGTTTTCAGTTTGAAGGGGAATAGAGGCGCTATCCATGGCGTTTTGGGCCAGAAAAGTTGTCATTAAGTGACAGCTTTCCTTTGTTGCGCTTGACGCACCAGGCGCTAGGCATATACTTGGACATATATGTTTTGAGGGTTGGTGTTATGGGTCAGGTCACTATTTATCTTGACGATGAAACTGAACAGAAGATGGTCGCTAATGCGAGGGCCATGAATCTCTCGAAAAGCAAATGGATCGCCAGTGTGATCCGGGAAAAGCTGGTGGATGAGTGGCCGGCCACGGTGCGGGAACTACCGGGAAGCTGGCAGGATTTTCCATCTCTGAATGAGCTTCGTGCCAGTGGAGGCACGGACGTCGAGCGGGAGTCGCTGTAATGTGGGTGCTGGACACCAACACGCTGATCTACTTTTTCAAGGGTGAGGGCAAGGTGGCTGAAAGGCTGCTTGGTAAGAGGCCCGCGGATATCGGGATACCAACCATCGTGCTGTACGAGTTGGAGGTGGGTATTGCTAAGTCTTCCTCGCCTGAAAAGCGGACAGAACAGCTAGCTGAGTTGACGTCAGTGGTTCAGGTGCTGTCTTTCCAGCAGCAGGAAGCCAGGGTTGCTGCGGACATCCGAGCTGTACTGGAAAAACAGGGCACTCCCATTGGTCCTTACGACACCCTGATCGCCGGGACTGCCCTGGCCCACGGCGCTGTGCTGGTCAGCCGGAACACCCGGGAATTTGCGCGTATCGGCAACCTGAAGGTGGAGGACTGGTATCAGTAGGACTTTCACGAACTTTTCGGCGTCTCAAAAAAGCTGGATGCAGCAATTATCCAGAAGCTCGAAAACGCCAATAGCCTCGCTGAAATGTGTATCGTCATACAGAATCCATATCTTCAGCTATACTTAGTTAGCCTATTGATCTGAAAGGGGGTTGTTGTAGTTGGCCCGATCTCGTGTGGCAAGGATGATCTACGGCCCGCGTATCGTCTTTATGGCGTTAAGCGGGTTGATCCTGCTGGCGCCAGCGTCCCTGGCTGAGCTTCCGGGGGCGTTCTGGGTAGTTTGGGTGCTGGCGTTCTGGGTCTGGCCGCATCTGGCGTACTGGCGCAGTCGTGTGGTGGCTGATCCCACGAAGTCGGAATACCAGCATATCCATGCCGATGCGGTGATGGTCGGGGCAGGGGTGGCTTATGTGGGTTTTCCTTTGCCGGTGCTTTTCCTGTTCCTCGCCGGAACGAGCATGACCCATGTTTCCCTTCGGGGTACGAGAGGCTTTCTGGAAGCTGTGTTGTGCCTGGCTCTGGGGGCCAGTGTTGGGGGGTGGTTTAATGGCTATGCCGTGCAGCTCCAGAGTGGGTTGCTGACGCAGGCCATGGCCTTTGTCGGGCTGCTGGTGGGTGTGACGATGATCGGCGCCACGGCCTACACGCTGAACCAACGCCAGAGGCGCACCAAGCACCAGGTTGAGGACAAGAACCGGATCCTGGAAGCCCTGCATGAGATGAGCATCCTGTCCCTGCGTACGGAGGACATTGATGATCTGCTCAGCCGGGCATTGGACAGCATCGTAGAGGTGATGCCGCATTATTCCTTTGCCATTGCGCTGAGCGAACCGGGCCGGCCGGGAACGATTTACCATTTGCAGTACCGGGGTTTTGACGGTGCCCAGGTCAGCCATCTGACCGAGGCCCTGCGCAGTGTTGAGCTGGCTCGGCTGTCGCGCGATAAGTCTCTGCCACTGGATCTTCCCGACTCCGATACGGTGGTTGTAGTGCCCATGGGTGCTCATCTTACCCAGCTTACTGGATTGTTGATTATCAGCTCTTCCGAGCCGTTGACGGAGGGCGCCTGGCAGAAGTTGGAGCTTTTTGAGGATCAGATCGCGTCGCTGATCGAGAACCGGCTCCTTACGGCCAGGCTCAAACAGATGGCGGAGACGGATCCACTGACGGGGGTCTATAACCGTGCTTACTTCAATGAGGTGCTCAGTTGGGCCGGCGAGAAGAAGCGCGGGCCGGCCGGCATGGACTATGCTTTGGTTCTGGTGGACCTGAATGGTCTCAAGGAGGTTAACGACCAGTACGGTCACGAAGCGGGTGACCGGGTCATCCTCAAGGCCGTGGAACTCCTCCGGGGTATGACCCGGACAGGCGACAGGCTGATTCGACTGGGTGGCGATGAGTTCGTGGTGCTGTGCCTGGACTGCGACTCGGCCCTGGCGGAACTGGTGGTAGAGCGGATTCGGGAAGCGGAGCGCGGGGCGGTCGTCGCAGTGTCCGATGCCCATGGTCGTGAAGAGACCATTCCGGTGCGCTTGAGTCTTGGGTCCGCCGCGTCGGACCGCGATTTGGAAGAGCGCATGATGCAGGTGGCCGACCAGCGTATGTATGCCGATAAGGAAACCTACTACGAAACCCGCGAGCGGTATCGGTAGATGGAGGCATAAAGACCAACGTTACCTTTTCTTAATAAACTGCTAGATTAGAAATATCAATGAAGCATCGGCCCTGTTTTGAGGGAACGTTTCGATATTTTTTCGGCTGAGACACGCCCTATGGAATTGCCACCCGGACTGTTCAGAGAGGCTCTTGAGAAGAGCACTGACGCGATCACGATAACGGACGCTCAACTGGATGCCCCTGGGCCTCGAATCCTCTATGTTAATCGCGCATTTGAAACCATGACGGGCTATGCCCGTGAGGATGTTCTGGGAGCCACTCCCCGGATTTTACAGGGAGCGAAAACGGAGCAGGCCGTACTTGAAAGTCTTAAGACAGCGTTGCGTCGTGGAGAAACGTTCACCGGTGAGACCTATCAGTATTGCAGGGAAGGAACGCCTTTCCTGGTGAAATGGTCCGTTTATCCCATGAGGGATGACAGCGATGTCGTGACGCATTACCTGGGGGTACAGCGTGACGTTACCTTCAGGCGCGAGCGCCGGCGGCGCCAGAAGCAGTTGGAAGCGGTATCCCGTATACAACGGGAAGTTGCCCAGGGTGGTCTGGATCTGCAGCGGGTTCGGGAAAAAATGGTCCAGACGGCTCTGGACATAACCAATGCGGACGCGGCCGTGGTGCTGGAGGTGGAAGGGCGTGAGCTGGTGTACCGCGCGGTGGCGGGAAGCGCGGCTGACTCCCTTGATTTGCGTCTGCCGGTCGACGAAAGCATCTCCGGTTTAAGCTACCGTCTGCGGGAAGTGTTGCTCTGTGAGGATTCGCGGTTTGATGAGCGGGTGAAGCTAAAAGAGCGCGCCCAACGGATAGGGTTTCTCTCGGGCGTGCTGGCGCCGCTGGTTCATGAGCACCGTTGTTATGGGGTTTTAAAGGTCTATTCGGCAACACCGCGCGCATTTGGCGAGGAAGACTGTCAGTTGCTTGAGCTGGCATCCGGCGTTCTGGCTTCGGCGTTATTCAATGCGACAGTCTTTGACTTAGAGGTAAGCAGGCGGAGCCTGTTGGTGGACGCCATTCCGATCCTCGTTTCCTATATCGATCGTGATCGACGTTACCAGGAAGTGAATGCCGCTTACGAAAAATGGTTCGGCTTCGCTGCCAGTGACCTCCGGGGGAAGTATTTATGGGAGGTCCTGGGGGATCAGGCTTATGAAACCTTCCGTCCTCATCTCGATGCCGCGCTGGCCGGTAATGCTGTCAGCTATGAGGCTCGGGTCCCCTATGCAAGCGGTGAGCAGACCATCCACGCTCAGTATGAGCCTCACTTTCGGCGCAATGGTGAAGTAGCCGGTGTCTATGCGGTTGTGAGGGATATAACCACGGTTAAACAAGCGGAAGTTGATTTTCTCACGAACTCATTTAATCGCCGGAAATTTGAGGAGCTGGCGCAGGGCCTGTTGAAAAGCGCAGCGCGCTATAACCAGGCCGTGACCCTGGTGCTCATGGATGTGGATGGCTTCAAGGCGTTGAACGATCGGTTTGGGCACCTGGAGGGCGATGAGGTGCTCAAGGCCATTGCCAGGCGGGTTGTCAGCACGCTTCGGGATGCGGATACGCTGGCTCGATGGGGCGGCGAGGAGTTTGCCATTCTCGCGCCCGAAACCGACCTCGAGCAGGGCATCCAGTTGGCAGATCGTGTCAGGGCCGCTATTGGTGACGAACCGTTCAATAATGTGGGCGTGGTAACGGCGAGCTTGGGGGTTGCTCAGTGGCGCCAGGGCGAAGATCTTCTCTCCCTGCAGGGCCGTGCTGACAGGGCCCTTTACTCGGCCAAGGATCAGGGGCGCAACAGGGTTGTGGCCGATTGGGAATACAACTGACCCTGATCAACGGACCAATGGCCAAAGGTCTCTACAATGGTGAGGTTGTTGTTGAGTCCAATAGTGCCCTGCCTGCGTCGGCCGGGTGAGAATAGGAGAGATCAGAATGTCTGAACGTGATGTAGTGTTGTGCAGCCCCGTAAGGACCGCCATTGGAACCTACGGCGGAAGCTTTAAAAGTGTGACGGCGCCGGATCTGGGTGCTGCGGTCATTCGCGAGAGCCTCTCGCGGTCCGGGTTGAAGGGCGATCGGGTTAATTCGCTGATCATGGGAAACGTGATCCAGGCGGGTGTGAAAATGAATCCGGCCAGGCAGGCTGGTATTGGTGCGGATCTGCCGGTGAGCGTTCCGGCGCTTACCGTCAACCGCGTCTGTGGTTCCGGCGCTCAGGCGGTTGCAAGCGCGGCCACCGAAATCTGGGCCGGAGTCGCAGACTGCGCGGTGGTCGGCGGTATGGAGAACATGGATCAGGCGCCTCATGTGATGCCACAGGCCCGGTGGGGTGTGCGCATGGGCGATGCCAAGCTGTTCGACAGCATGCTGATGGATGGCCTGAACGATGCGTTCAGTGGTAAGCACTCGGGCTGGCATACCGAAGACCTGGCGGAGAAGTACGGGATCTCCCGTGAGGAGCAGGACCGCTGGGCGCTTCGTTCCCAGACACGGTTTGGCGAGGCTCAGGCGGCCGGTCATTTTGATGCTGAGATTGCCGCCTTTGAAGTGCCGGGCCGCAAGGGCGTGACCCGGTTTGAACGCGACGAACACAATCGGCCGGATACCACGGCGGAATCCCTGGCCAATCTCAAACCCGCTTTCCGCGAGGGGGGAACCATTACCGCGGGTAACGCCCCGGGTCTCAATTCAGCTGCTTCGGCCATGATTGCCGCTGAGCGCTCCTGGGCCGAGCGTGAAGGGCTTGAACCGATAGCGCGCCTCGTCAGTTTCGGAATAGGTGCTGTTGAGCCGGGATTTTTCGGCATCGGACCGGTTCCGGCCGTGAATCAGGCGCTGCAGCGGGCCGGATGGGCGGTGTCCGATGTTGAGCGTGTGGAGATCAACGAGGCCTTCGCGGCCATTGCCCTTGCGTGTACGCAGCAGATTGGTTTTGCGGAGGAGATCGTCAATGTGGAGGGCGGCGCCATTGCCCACGGGCACCCGATCGGCGCCAGCGGGGCCATACTGACCACCCGGCTGCTGCATTCGATGAAACGGGATGGCCTGAAGCGGGGCATCGTTACCCTCTGCATTGGTGGTGGCCAGGGCATTGCGCTCGCTGTGGAGACGATCTGACCCCGTGGGGAGGGCAATGCCTCAAAGGTCGGTATAGGCCTGCTGGCAGTCCTCCCCGCAGGTTTCAATCTGGATGGTGCTGTGGCCGATTCCGAACTGCTCGTTCATCTCGCGTGAGAGGCGGTTGAGGAAGCAGTCGTCGGCACCGTTGGGCATGACCAGGTGGGCCGTCATGACGGTTTCGGTGGTGCTGACGGCCCAGACGTGCAGGTCATGGATTTCTTCGACGCCATCCTGGGACTTGATATGGTTGCTGATTTCGGCCATGGAAATGCCCTCGGGGACGCGGTCCATGGCGAGGTTGAACGAATCCCGGAACAGGCCCCAGGTGCTCCACAGGATGACGATGGCGATGATCAGGCTCATGGCCGGGTCGAGCCAGAGCCAGCCGGTGTAGATCATGCCCACCCCGGCCAGGACCACGCCCAGTGAGACGGCGGCGTCGGCGGCCATGTGCAGGAAGGCACCCTTGATGTTGAGGTCTTCGTGCTGGCCGCGGATGAACAGCGCTGCAGTGGCGGCGTTGATGACGACACCGATGGCGGCGACGACGATGATGGTGGCGCCGTGGGTGGCTTCAGGGCTCTGGAAGCGCTGGATGGCTTCCCAGGTGATGCCGCCGATAGCCACGAACAGCAGCATGGCACTGGCCATGGCCGCGAGGATGGTGCCCCGGCGATAGCCGTAGCTGTGCGTCCACGTGGGTGGTTTTGTGGCCAATGCGCTTGCGCCCCAGGCCAGGAAAAGGCCCATGACGTCGGTGATGTTATGGCCCGCGTCGGCAAGCAGGGCCAGCGAACCAGCCGTGATGCCGTAGATCACCTCGACGATGATAAAGGCAACGTTCAGCGCAACGCCGAGGGCGAAGGCGCGGTTGTGGGATGGCATCTCGTGGGCGTGGTCGTGGGCCATTAGCTTCTCCAGGTCTGTAATCCTTTCGTTCTCCCCGGGGCGTACCGGAACTTTTGCTTCTCCTCCGGAGACCGCCCATGTTGCTTATTATTATGGCATTCGTCACGCTTCTCTTTATTGCCCTTTGAACTGGAGGATTCGCCATGATCATTGATGCGTGGGCGCAGCATCCCACCACCCGTTTGGTGAACCACCCCATGTTGGATTCGCTGCGACGCTGGACGCGGAATCAATACGAGAGTATTACCGCCTCCGATGCCGAGTTGCCGGTGTCCATGACCACCGCTGCCATGGAGCAAGCCGGGGTGAATCGAAGCCTGATTTCCGCCTGGTGCGGGCCAGGAGGTGACCTGATCTCCAATGACGAGGTGGCGTCCTTTGTCCAGGAGGCACCGGATCGACTCGTGGGCATTGGGTCGGTGAATATCGCAAAACCCATGGAGGCGGTGCGCGAGATTCGCCGCTGCGTGAAGGAGCTGGGTTTCAAGGGCATTCGCGTGCTGCCCTGGCTCTGGGAACTGCCGCCCACCCATGCCCGCTTCTACCCGGTGTTCGCGGAGTGCTGCGAGCTGGGCGTGCCGTTCTGTACCCAGGTGGGGCACACGGGGCCGCTGATGCCTTCCGACGTGGGCCGGCCGATTCCGCACATTGACCAGGTGGCGATCGATTTCCCGGAGCTGAGCATCGTGGGTGGTCACGTGGGCTATCCATGGACCGAGGAAATGGTGGCGGTGGCGACCAAGCACGAGAATGTCTACATCGATACCTCGGCCTACACCGTGAAGCGCTATCCATCGGAGCTGGTCCGGTTCATGGCGGGGCATGGCCGGCACAAGGTTCTGTTCGGGTCCAACTGGCCCATGATCGCGCCAGCGCGCTGTCTCCTAGGGTTGGATGAGTTGGGACTGGACGATGAGGCCCGGGACCTGTTCCTGGGTGGTAATGCGGCGCGGGTTTTTGGGTTGGATGCTTAATGGGAACCTTCGATAACCGGCCGCAGTTCGCCCAGCCGTTCGTAGAGAAAATTGGGCATTAGTCTTGAAGAGTTGCAGGGGGCATCATGAGATATGTTTACGCGATAAAGCTTGAGCGGGATGAAGACGGTGCCTTTGTGGCCACTTCGCGTGATATTCCAGAGGCGCTCGCCGAAGGGGCTACGGAGCAGGAAGCCCTGCATGAGATGAGCGATGCACTCGGCGCGGCGTTAGCGGGGTACTCTGTAGAGGGCAGGGCTCTGCCCGAACCGTCGGCTGCGGAGCAGAATGAGCAATGGTTGCCGGTTGCACCATTGGTGGCCGCCAAGCTGGTGCTGCGTAATGCCATGGCGCAGGAAGGCATCACCAATGTGGCATTGGCCCACCGTCTTGGGGTTTCAGAGACCATTGTGCGGCGCCTCGTGGACCCGGATCATGCATCAAGGCTGGACAGAGTGGTGGCGGCACTTGAAGTTTTGGGGCATGGGTTGATTATCGAGGATGCGCGACACTGTGCCGCCTAATCCGTCCGGTAATCCTTCCACCCATACGGGGCGTATCACAAGCATCATATTCCGCCGGAAAGCTGCCCATGTTGCGCATCATTATGGCATTCGTCACGCCCCTGCTTCTGTCCGCCTGTGCCACAAGCGATACCACGAACCCGGATGAGCCACCGTTCCGGGTGGGTGTGGCGGAATCCGTGCGCTGGTCGCCGGAAGGATGGCCGGAGGCGCTTGAGGCGGATATTCACTACCCGGAGCAGGGCGGTAATGGCGCGGGTGTGCTGATGGTGCATGGGGGCGGCTGGGAGTACCGTTCCCGGGCGGATATGAGTGATACCGCCCATGAGCTGGCGCGACAGGGGTTTGTGGTGATGAATATCGATCATCGCTTCGCGCCCGAGCACCAGTTTCCGGCCCAGCTTCATGATGTTCAGCTGGCCATGCGGTGGCTTCGGGACAATGCCGGGGAATATGGCGTGGACCGGGAGCGTATCGGCGCCTGGGGGTTCTCTTCCGGGGCTCATCTGGTGAGTATGCTGGGGGTGATTTCGGGTCAGGACTCGCCGCTGAATGAGCCCTGGGGTGGTGCTGAACTGGAGCCGAAAGCCGTTGTTGCGGGTGGTTTGCCGGCGGATTTTCATCTGTTTGAGGGTGGCCGACGGTTGCGGCAGTTGCTGGGTGGTGACCAGAATGAGATTCCCGACGCCTATCGAGAGGCGTCGCCCATTACTCACGTTCACGACGGGGCGCCACCGTTTTTCCTGTTCCACGGCACCTGGGATACGCTGGTCCCCATTGAGCACGCGGAGGATTTCGCGCAGGCGTTGAGGGATAAGGATGTGGAAGTGCAGCTCTACCGTCAGTGGCTGCGCGGCCATGTTCTGAGTTTTCTGTTTAACGGTGCGGCGACTGACGAGGCGGTGGTGTTTCTTAACAGCAAGCTTGGGGATGGGTGAAGTGTCTGCAGGGGCTCGTCCGGGGTAGCTTCGGGGCGCCATTCCGTGCGGCGCCCCTCCGCTTGTTTTATCTAGTGGTTGTGGCCGCCCCCCTTACTGGCCTGGGCGGTACCTGCCTCATCCAGAGGCTGCCAATAGTGCACGCCGGAGATGCCGTTGCACTCGTCGTCACTGGCGCGCGCCATATGGATGTGCCACTTACCAAGGGTGTGCTCTTTGCCCGTTTGTTCGGGCTTACGGGTGAGCGTCAACCTTGGATCGGTCCAGGCATAGCGGCCGGTATTGGCCACGGAGACCCAGTCCGTTTCGCCCCTGGAGGCATCGGCATCGGTGTCTTTGCCCATGGCCTGCCAGGTCTCGCTCTGGCGATTGGCCTCGACCTGGTCCTTGGTAAAGCGCAGGAAGGGTTCACCCTCTTCGCCATGGAAGAGCAGGGTATCATCACCCTGATAGACGACCAGCAGCCCCTGGTGGACGCCCTCCAGCAGCATTATCTGCAGCCCGGCGACGTCAGGCCGCTCCGTTACTTTTGACTGAACCATGCCCTCGGGCACGTCTTCAACCACCTCGCCTCCATGGCCGTGCGCGTTGCCGGCCAGAGCCAGTGTCAGGGCAGTAGTGCAGAGGAGAGCGAGCCCGAAGGCTCGCTTGTTGGGTTGCATGTTCATGGCTCAGAGCTCCGTATCCATGTCATCAGCCTGCATGCATTCCAGCTGCGGGTTGGTGACCCGTACGGGTGCGGAAACCGACGGGATGCGACCGTCCTCGGAATCACGGCTGACGAAGAGCATGTACTCGCCGGCCGGCACCACCGCCTGTTCGTCCGGCATGCTGACCTGAAGGCTGTTACCCCTGCGGCTTTCAACCGGGAGTTCTACCGCACGCTGGTCGTTATCGATCAGGTGGGTCATGGCGGTGCGGCGAACCAGCATCACCTCATCGACCTCCGGGTCGTCCACGGTCACGTTGAAGCGGTCGCCGGGAGCCAGTACCTCGGGAGCCTGCTTGATCCCGGGGCGGTCGTCGCGTGTGGCATAGGCGGGCGTGTAGATTTCGAAGCTGGGATCGCGGCCATCGTTGGGCGAGAAGCCAGCGTCCTGCAGGTCGATATGGGACAGATAGGCGGTGTTGATGGGCGCGTGTCCGCCGACCATGACCCGTCCATCCGGCATCAGTATCGCCGAGTTGTGGTAGGTGCGTGGCTGGTTGGCCTCGGCCACTTCCGTCCACTCTTCGGTTTCCGGATCAAAGCGCTCGGCCGTCTTGACGGGACCTTCAAGCCCAGGACCAGCAACCCCGTCGCGGTCACCGCCACTGAAGACCGTTACGCTGCCATCAGGGAGAACCACACTGGTCCCGTACCAGCGCGGTTGTTCGAGGCTGCCGGTCAGGCGGGACTGATAGTCGATGTCGCCATCGTCGTCACCCGTAATGGTCACGGTGTCGATCCGGCTCTGGTCGGTGGGTACATAACCGCCCGGACTGGCCAGAAGCGCGTAACTGGGTACGCCGCCGGCGGTCAGTAATTCCACGGTCTCGTACTCGCCGTTTTCATTCGGCTCGAGCGGCAGCATGGTGGACGACGTGGAGCCGCGCATACCGCCGGCGAGCGCCTGGCGTGCCAGGTCCGGATCAACGTCAATGTCTTCAAAGGATGTCACCAGGTCGTCCGGGTTCGCTTCAAGTCCTTCAATGACCCTGTTTACCTGCTCCTCGGTGAGGTTGGTGGCGTTGAGGGTGCTGGCGAGCTGATCGAGACCCGCCTCGTTCATCTGCAACGGCAGGCCGGCATAGCCGATGTCGGTCCAGTTCTGGCTGTCCGGATTGTAGGTGGCCACCAGGTTCCAGAGCGCCTGGTCGTAACCCTGTCCGAAGGGATTGAAGGCCTGGCCGCCGGCGTTGTAGAACACATGCCCGTTCGGGAGCAGGTGCACGCGAGGGTAGAGCGGCAGGGAACGGTCGGCGGTGGGCGGGTTCTGGGTCCACTGCCTGGCGCAGGGGTCATAGGTTTCCGTCTGGACGACGTTGCGGCCGCTGTTGATGGGGTTCTCCGGGTAAACGGGTTTTAGGAGCTTGGTCACACCGCTGGAGACAAAAACATCACCATCGGCCAGGGTGACCAGGGATGGATACCAGCGACCGAAATTCATATCGCCCTGCTGGCTCCATGTGTCGTCCTCGGGATCAAAAATACGGGAATTCTTTAATCCCTCCAGTTCCACAACCCCAACACCGAGCTCATCACTATAGGGTTCAGAGTAATAGTCCGTACCCCCGACTGCCATGATGCTGCCATCAGCCAGGCCGACGAGATCCGAGCAGAAGAGTGCGCCATCGTTCTTGGCCGTATCATCGGAATTGTCGAGTGATCCTTCCAGTTCGGTATCACTGGTCAGCGTCGTGCTGTCATTGTTGTCGTCGTCGGCGACCGCGCGCAGGGGTGTTGGTTTGCTCCAGCTGGGGGTGTCGTCTTCGTCAAGTTCCAGAACCCGGCTCTGGTCATTGATGGAGACCTGGCCAAAGTCGGCCACGATGGAGGTTTCCACATTCTCGGTGCCCTCAAGGGCGTTGAAGTAAAGGATGCGACCGTCGGGGAGTATTGCAAGGCTGCCGCCGGCGGGTTTGCATTTTTCCAGGCCTTCTTCATTGGTCAGGCACTTTTCATCCGTTTCCACTACTTCGCCATCCACCACAATGGTGGGCTCCGAAAAGGGCTCGCTGAAATGGGCCTGGCTCTTGGGTTGCGCCTCGACGATCTGTTGGTCGCTAACCTGATCCGCGTTTACGGCTGGTTCATTGGCGTCTTCTTTGAGACAGCCGGCCAGGACCAGCGAGCCTGAAAGTGCCGCAACGGCCAGTCCGAGTCCGTGTCTGGGGGATTGCATCTTGTTGTTCTCCCGATTATTGAATTTGCTGTCTGACAACTCATGTTAGGTTGCCGCCACAGCAGAGACGGGCTCGGGTATGATTTGGTTCCAAAATCCAGCGCTTCGGACTAACGATGACTCCGCCGTAACGCAGCGGGCGTGAATTGCCGGTAACGGTATTTTTTGTCGAACTGGTAGGGATTGCGTTCCTCGTTGGTGAGGCCGTTGATCACGTAGCGGCCGGAGCGCAGGTCGTAGAGCGCCTCGAAGGCGTAGGCGGGGACTTTCGGTTCCGGTAACTGGAGCATGTGTGCCTCGGCGACGCGCCACAGGTCGCCCCGGCCGTCGTAGTGGTCGACCACGGCGATCTGCCAGCTGTCCTCGTCGATGTAGAAGTCCCTGCGGCTGTAGACGTGGCTCTTGTCGTCCTTGAGCGTGGCGCGCACGTGCCAGACGCGGTGGCGTTCGTAGCGGGTCAGCTCGGGGTTGATGTGGCTGGCCTGGATGATGTCGTCATAGCTGAGGTCCCGGTCCGCCAGCTGATAGGCGTTGTACGGGATGAACATTTCCTTTTTGCCCTTGAGTTCCCATTCGTAGCGGTCGGTGGCGCCGTTGAACATGTCCAGGTTGTCCGCCGTGGCGTGGCCGTCCGTGCCGCCGCCCTGGGCATCGTAGCCGGCACCGGGGAGCTTGCGGACGCGCTTGTGTCCGCTGTTGTAGAACCAGCTCTGGCGCGGTTCCCTGAGCTGGTTGATGGTCTCGTGAACCAGCAGGATGTTGCCGGAAAGCCGTGATGGCGCGGTGACTTTCTGGCGGTAGTAGAAGAGGATGTTGTCGTGGTGGTCCGGGTCGTAATCAACCAGCGCGGTGGGATAGGCCAGGTCTTCCGTCACCCGTGTAACGGTGAAATCCCCATCCGCTTCCGGGGTTGTTCGCGCAATATTGCGCTGTAGTGACCCGCCACGATAGCGCGTGACGTGGTTCCAGATGGCCTCCAGTCCGTTCTCCGGCTTCGGGAAGGGCGTGGCGGATTCGTAGTTTTTGAGGCCGTTGCCGTTCTCCACCAGTTTCACCCGGCCGTCATTGGCCATGGTCTGTTCCTCAATGGCCTCGGGGTAGGCGGCGGTGCGCCGGGTTTTGTAGACGGGGATGAAGTAGTCGTCGTAGGTCTTGATCATGGCGACCTGTCCCGGGGAGAGGTGGTCGCGGTAGTCATTGACGTTGTCCTGGTCGATGCGGAACAGTTCCTGGTCCTCGTTGAACGGATCTTCTGGGGCGAAGTCGCTGCTCTGCGTTGCCGTGAAACCACCCCTATAAGCTGGAATGGTGTCACTGTTGGAGGCCTTTTTCGCGCCCATTGGAGTCAGTTCCTCACCGAGCTCTGCATTATCCTCGGCAGTGGCGGGTGTAAACGACAGGGCCAGCAGTACCATGAGCACTGCCTTGCAGCAGGTTTGTCTTGTGGACATTGGGTATTTCGCTTTTTGTTGTATGGCACTCAAGGAAACGTACTCGGGAGGGTCCTGGTTCCAGATTTTATAGAGTCAATGAAGCCTTGGTGAATAGGGAACCTGGCGGTTGGGGTGGGCATTGGATTGGCGGCGGTAACCCCCTACACCTACCGGAGGGGCCGCTGAATGACTTTACGGTAACCTCCGTCCCCGTCATTCTGTACCTGCGCATCCTGTAGAATCCCGGTCTGTGGGTCCGGGTATTGGCGGAGTGATGGAATACCATGCTGGAACTGGCGGTTGTTGCCTTTACCACCTTCTTCATCACCATCGGGCCGGTGGATGTGGCCTTTGTGTTTGCCGCGCTCACCGCCTCCGCACCTCCCGCCCAGCGCCGCCTTATGGCCATCCGCGGCACGGGCATTGCGACCCTTATCCTCTTACCCTTTGTCTTCTTCGGCGAGAGCGCCCTGGGTTGGATGGGCATTTCGCTGGCCGCGCTGCAGACCGCGGGTGGTATCCTGCTGTTCCTGATCGGTGTTGATATGGTCTTTGCCCGTAATTCCGGGGGTGTGTCGGCAACGGAAGAGGAAACCCAGGAGGCGCGGGGGCGGGCGGACATTTCCGTGTTTCCGCTGGCGACGCCGTTGCTTGCAGGGCCTGGTGCCATGGGGGCGGCCATCCTCATGATGAGCCGGGCTGGCGGAGAAAGGCTGGAGCAGCTGATGGTGATTCTTGCCTTGCTTGCCGTACTGGTGCTGACGCTTGGCTGCCTGCTTGTTGCCAACCGGATCCAGAAGCTGCTCGGGGCTACAGGGGCGCATGTGCTGGCACGTGTGTTCGGGGTCCTGCTCTGCGCGCTCGCCGTACAGTTTGTTTTTGATGGCATCGCGGCCAGTGACCTGGTGCCGGGGAACGGACGGACATTTGAGGTGTCCTCGTGAAAAAAGGGCATCATTGTCAGTGTTGATGGAGGAACCTTCATGAGCGGGAATTCGTGGGCCAAAGGTGGCGGCATCGGAGCGTGCCTTTTGGCATTGTTCGTTTCGGGATGCCAGATCCTGCCTGATTCCGACGTTGATACGAAGGCGGGCAACCGGATGACCTGTGGTGACCGGGAATTGACCCACCACAAGAGCGAGTCGGGTCTGAAGCTCGAGGTTGGTAGGAAGACGTACCTGCTGGAGCAGGTTGAATCCGTGTCCGGCAGTCAGTACGCCGCCAGTGACGATTCGGAGACTGAGTTCTGGATTAAGGGGGAGCGGGCTCTTGTGACGCTCGAGGGTAGGGAGCTGCCTGAATGCTCCTATACATCCGGGCCTTACCTTACCGGTCCGGTCTGGATGGTCACGGAAGTCGGCGGGGAAGCAGTTATGACCAACTATCGTGCCTCCATGCATTTCAGGGCGGATGGACGCCTTGGCGGGCGCGCCTCCTGCAACCATTTCACGGCCCGCTGGGAGCGCCTCGGTGGCGATGTCGTTATAGAGAGAACGGCGGTCACCCGGATGGCATGCCCCACGGCGGTCATGGAGCAGGAGCAACGGTTTCTGGGCGCCCTGTCCCGCGTTGCCGGATTCAGCGTGAACGGGCAGCGCGTGCTGACGCTTGAAGATGTTGAGGGCGAGGCGGTTATCCGCGCTGAGCCCAGGTCCGGAAGAGGGAATTCGGATGAGTGAGCAGATACGTCTCAAGCGGATCTATGACCCGGCGGAGCCGGGCGATGGCTATCGCGTGCTGGTGGATCGGGTCTGGCCGCGAGGTGTGAGGAAGGCGGACGCGGCCCTGGATGAGTGGATGAAGGATCTGGCGCCTTCCCGGGAACTGCGCCAGTGGTTCGGCCATGACCCTGAACGCTGGGAAGATTTCAGTGCGGCCTATAAGGCAGAGTTGGCGCAGCACCCGAAATTCCTGGAGGCGCTCCTGGAGGTGCTTCGTAATCAAACCGTAACCTTGCTGTTTTCGGCTCGGGACCGGGTGCATAATCAGGCTGCGGTCCTCAGGGATGTGCTTGAGGCGGAGCTGGCCGAGGAACAGCGTCCCAATGAGGCGTCATCGCCGGTATGCTATGCCACCGACGACTGGCCCCAGGGCGGGCAGTCGATTTAGTCTGGATTTTTTCAGAAGGAATGGAACGGAGTGTACAAACAAGCGATGCGCACACTGGCGGCATTTTTCGCGCTGTCCGTTGTTTCGGTGTCTGGCTGTATGAGCATTCAGGGGGTGGATCCCCAGCCGATCCCGGAAGTCGAGACGACGGAGTCGCAGCAGGACACTGGAAAAAGCAGGCCTGAAAAGACCAGTGAGGCGCAGCAGCAGACTGAGTCTGAAGAGAGGGAAAGAGCGCCGGTTGAGCAGGTGAACATCGCGCCAGTCCCCATGCCGTGGGAACAGGAACGGGACTTCAGTGGCAAGGGGGCGGTTGCCACACTCGAGGATGTGAACATTGCCCTGGCCGCTCTGTACCGGATGTCCTCCCTCGCATTCATGGGGCCGGTGACCAAGCACGTGGAGAGCGTTATGGGGCTCCAGCTCGGCGGTGACCTGTCCGCGAGTACCCACGAGTGCCCTCAGGGTGGCAGCTTCCGGCGCGAGTGGGATGAGGACAGCACCCATGGGGGCAAGCCGAGAACGGTTCGCTATGAATTCGACGAATGCCAGGGGCGATTCAGCGAAGGCCGCGTTGTGCGACTCAATGGTGCCTATTCACGCAGCTTTGAGCCGGTGGCCGAAGAGGATCACGTGAGCCTGGATATTGATGTAACCGGATGGCTCATTGATGCGAATGGCCAGGAAACGCCGATTCGTCTGCACGGCACCCAGAATAACGAGCGGCCCCAGGAAGGGGGAATTATCCGTGAAACCCCGAAGCTTGAGCTCTATGTGGGTGACGCCTATACGGCGCTGGTCTCGTTTCGCGAGGCTATGACTGTGATTGAGTCCCAGAATCCGGACGCCGAGTTCCCCGCGTTCAGCTCAAACTTTGAGACGGAGTACGTCGGTCAACTCGTCAGCTCTCGCCTGGGCGGCACGCTTGAGGTGAGTACCCCCGTTAAGCTGATGGAGCAGCAGCCGGCCTGTGCCGCCTCCGGGGTATACCGTTTTGAGGGCGAGACTCTTGCGGATGTCCGGTACGGGCCGGATACCGGAACCATGGACCGCCTTGTTGTGGAGGTTGATCACGCCAGGCTGCAGGGCTTCGACAGCTGCGACGCCTTTATCCGGGCCCTGGGTGTTGAGGCGGCAGGGATAAGGCCTTTCTAAGCGCGTTAGGCACTTTTCGCGTCTTTTTCGCCGAGAATCTCGCTGATTTCTTCGGCGTTCAGCGTCTCCCGCTTGATCACGGCTCCCGCCAGGGCATCCAGCTGTTCGCGGTGGCGCCGCAGGAACTCGATTGTCTCGTTTTCCAGTTCCGCCAGGCGCGCCTGGATCTCGCTGTCGATCAGATCCGCGAGCCGCTCACCGTGGTCCCTGGGCTGGCCCATTTCCCGGCCCAGAAAGACGTGCTCCTCGCCAACACTCAGGCCGAGGGGGCCAACCTTCTCGCTCATGCCCCACTGGCCGATCATGCGCCGCAGCAGGCTGGTCGCTTCCTTCAGGTCGTTCTGCGCGCCACTGCTGACTTCGCCATAGATGACCTTTTCCGCTGAGCGCCCACCCAGCATCACCTTGATGCGATCCGTGAGATAACTTTCCGTGTAGTTGTAGCGGTCCTCGCTGGGCGTCTGTTCGGTAAGACCCATGGCCATGCCGTGGGGAATGATTGTTACCCGGGCAAGGGGGTCTGCCTTGGGCAGGTGATAGGCCATCAGAGCGTGACCACACTCGTGGTAGGCCACCGCTTGTTTCTCTTCGCCACTGAGCTCGGTATCGCGCTCTTCACCCAGCACGATGCGATCCCTGGCAGCTTCGAAGCAGTTATTATCAACCTTGTCCAGATTGCGTCTCGCTGCGGCCAGGGCAGCTTCGTTGACCAGGTTCTTGAGGTCGGCGCCGGCGAAGCCGATGGTGCGCCCGGCGATTTCGTCCAGGTTTACGTCCTCGGCCAGGGGCACCTTGCGCACGTGCACCCCGAGGATAGCCTTGCGGGCGTCCTTGTGGGGCCGGTCCAGGGTCACCTTGCGGTCGAAACGCCCCGGGCGGAGCAGGGCGGAATCCAGCACATCCGGCCGGTTGGTGGCAGCCAGGACGATGACGTTCTCATGTTCTTCGAAGCCGTCCATTTCCGAAAGGATCTGGTTGAGGGTCTGCTCGCGCTCGTCGTGTCCGCCGCCTACGCCGGCACCGCGCGCGCGGCCGACGGCGTCGAGTTCATCGATGAAGATCAGGGCGGAAGGCTCCTGACGCGCCGTTTCGAACATATCCCGCACACGCGAGGCGCCAACCCCCACGAACATTTCAATGAACTGGGAGGCACTGACGCTGAAGAAGGGCACATCCGCCTCGCCGGCAATGGCCCGAGCAAGCAGTGTCTTGCCGGTGCCGGGAGGGCCGACCAGCAGAATGCCCTTGGGCATGGATGCCCCCAGGGCGCGGTACTTGGCCGGCGACTTGAGGAAATCCACGATCTCGGTGACGTCCTGCTTGGCGGACTCAATGCCCGCCACGTCATCCAGTGTGGTGTGGGACTCTTCCTTCTGTACGCGGTGGGCCTGGGACTTACCAAAACTGAACGGACCGCCGCCCTGCATCATGCGTTTCTGGGCCACGGACCAGAAGCCGAACAGCAGCGCCAGCAGCAGGATCCAGGGCAGGGCGCCCGCCAGCATCTGCTGCCACCAGGGTGGCTCGGCCGGTTCCGCACGAATGGTGACGTCATGGCTCTCCAGCAGCGTCAGCAGTTCCCGGTTCTCCATGGGCGGGGTAACGGTATTGAAGCGTGGGCTATCGTTATCGCCCCCGTGGGCTTCGCGACCCTGTGCCGTAAAGCTGCCCTCGATCCGGTCGCCACGTAGCGTGACCTCATCAATGTGGCCTGCCTCCAGGGCGCGGGTAAACTCGGAATAGGGCAGTTCCACCCGCTGGGTCTGCTGCCCCTGTTCCAGCCAGAACATCATCAGCAGGATTGCGGCACTCATCCACAGGAAGGCGTACCAGGGTGGAATATCCGGCTGCTTCTGCCTTGAGTCCGGCGTCTGGTCCGGCTGCTGGCGGTTTGGGTCCTCGGGCCTATTCGGTGTGGGCATAATGATTCAGATAGTCGGGTCTGTCAGAAAATGTCCTCGTAGAAACGCATAGTGCCTTCCCAGGCGGCATTCGCCGCTTCCTCGTCGTAGCCCATCGGCATGCTGAATTCCTCGGCATACTGGTCCGCTTTCGGGTTCATGAAGGAGTGCTGGACGCCAGGAAAACTCTTCACCATGTACTCCGCGTCAGCGGCATGCATTTCCTGGACGAATCCGCCCACCTGTTCCGCGGGAACGAACTGGTCGGCATTACCCGCGTAGACCTGAATCCGTGCGTTGATATCGCCAGCCTCAGCTTCAATGGGACTTGCCAGGCTGCCGTGATAGCTGACAACCCCGTCCAGATCCAGCCCCATACGGGCCATGTTAAGCACGACCGCGCCACCAAAGCAGTAGCCCTGGGCGGCAATCCGGTCCGGGTCCACAGTCTCGTGGTCCTGCAGGCGCTTCATGGCCGTGCGGAAGCCGGTTTTCATCGCTTCCATGTCGCTGTTGGCTTCCTTCATGAAGGCCTTGGCCTTTTCTGGATGGTCAGCGGACTTGCCTTCGCCATACATGTCCACCGCCATGGCGGTGTAGCCGGCCTGGGCGAGCTTTTCAGCCTGATCCCGGCTGAACTGGTCATGGCCCCACCACTCATGCACCACGAGAACACCGGGGCGTTCCGCTTCAATGGCGTCGTCCCAGGCAATATAACCGGTGTGGGGATTACCGTTGACCTCGTATTCAATGGTTTTCGTCTGGACCTCGGCCTGAAGGCCCGTGCTGGCGGCGGCGATGGCCAGGGCCAGTGGGATAAAAGCAGTCGTCCTGCGCATGGGTGCTCTCCTTTTCTTCCGTTGGGTACGTGCTCTCGATTATGCCATGTTATTTTCTGTATTTAATCTCAGGGCAGCATACGCATTATGACCACAAAAAGTGCAAAACCGGTATCGGCATCCGCCATCGATAATCACGTCTACAAGGTATTCCCCAATGACATGAACTCCCAGAACACGGTGTTCGGGGGGATGATCATGGCCAAGTGCGACCGGCTGGCCCTGGTTGTGGCCGAGCGCCATTCCGGCCTGGTCTGCGTGACGGCGGCCGTGGATTCCATTCATTTCAGGGCGCCTGCCAAGGGCAACGATACCCTCCTGTTCAGCCTCTCGCTTAACCGGTGCTGGACGTCTTCCATGGAGATCGGCGCCCGGGTCATCGCTGAAAACAGCTACACTGGGGAAGAGCGTCATATCCTGTCGGCGTTCTTTACGTTTGTAGCGCTGGATGAAACGGGTAAACCGGCCTCGATCCCGCCCGTGCAGCCGGAGACTCCGGAACAGCAGCGACGGTTTGAGAACGCCGAGATTCGGCGCCAGGGTCGGCTTGATACGCGCAAGGAGCTCCAGTCCAGCAACGACTGATGCGCGGTGTAACCTGGATTGCGAACGAAATCGATGTAATAACGGCTCCTGGGAGCGATGATGAGAACAAGTACCGGATTATTGGCGATTGTATTCACCCTGGCAGTGCTTGCCGGTTGCGCGGGAGAGCCCGAGCAGGCAAGGACTGGAGAGAGTACAGCCGAAACCCTCTCTGCGGCCCGGGACGTGGCCCGTAATATTGAACAGGAGGCGGAACGCGACCGGGTTATGGCCGAGATTGCCGTGGAGTACGCGGAAGCGGGGTATCTGGAGAAGGCTTCCGAGACCCTTAACCGGATCGAAGGGCTTGTTGATCGTAACTATGGGCTGGCGTTTTTGGCGGTCCGCTACGCGAATAAAGGCGAGGAAGAACGCTCCGAGGCGCTCTTTGGCCAGGCCCAGGGGATTACCGACAGGGTCCGCGCACCCAATCAGAAAGGTTGGATGCTCAGTGAGCTCGCGGGGCGGTACCTGGAGGCGGGCCGGAAAGAGCGGGCCCTGGGAGCCCTGTCCCTGGCCCTGGAAAGCGCTGAGGCAATGAAGGACCCGGGAAAACAGGCGTGGCTTCTGGCGGAAATCGGCAGCAAGTATGCCCGGGCCGGGGAACCGGATAAGGCCGCCCGGTTGCTGGAAAGGGCCGTTGAAGGCAGTAACGATGTGCGCGTAGCAGCCGAGGCAGTGGAGGTCCTGGTCTGGATCTCGGAACGTCAGGCTGAGCTTGGGAATCAGGCCAAAGCGGGTGAACTGCTGGCCCGGGCCGAGGACTGGGGCGAGCGCTATGAAACCGAAACTGGCCCTGGGCATAAGGCGCGGTCTCTGACGGATATTGCCAGTGATTACCTTGCGCTTGGCCAGGAAAAGGACGGTGAGCGATTGCTGTCCGAGGCGCTTGGGATGGTCGACGACTTGGACGACCCCTTCTGGAAAAGCTGGACCCGGGTTGGTGCCGCCCAGGGCCTGATAACGCTGGGACGAGACGACGAGGCCCGGGATCTTCTGAACAGCGCCCTTGAGAGCAGCAGGGCCATTGAGGATGCCATGAAACAGGACAGGGTGCGGACGGACATCGCGACCGCCTATGTTGATCTGGGCGATTCCGTCCGCGGCCTGGAGATTGTGCGGGACATTGAAAGCCGCAGTGAGAAGGCCTGGGCGCTGACGCGCATCGCGGTGCTTCAGCGGGAAGCGGACCGGGCTCTCGACCCTGAAGGTCTTGCGCTGATCCGCACCATCCGGGACGCAGCATTGGCGGGAGAGTCCGGCGGGGATTGAGGCCCCACTTTTCCGCCTCACCATCTGCACAGAAATTGACTCCTCTCAATTGGCGAACAACCGCGCCAATGTATAAAGAAAGAACCCTTGGCGATGTTGGCAGTGGGAGGGTGTCGATTTCTGCAGACCCAGGGGATGGTGACGATGGTGAAAAATATCTTTGTCATGGCGCTGAACGAGTTCAACAGGGAAATGCTTGAACGCCTTCAGGGCGCCGATGAGATGCGTTTCCACTCGCTTCTGGATATGGAAACGGCAGTGGATACCCGCTCCTACGATATACCGCTGCTCCTTGATCGGGCACGGCTGCAACTGCGTGAGTTTTCCGGCTCCATCGATGCCATTGTTGGTTTCTGGGATTTCCCCACGAGCACCATGCAACCGATCCTGCGCCGTGAACTCGGTCTTCGCGGACCGTCACTGGAGAGCGTGCTGCGGTGCGAGCACAAATACTGGTTCCGTGTGAATCAGGAACGATTCGCGCCAGAACAGACCCCGGCGTATGCCGCGGTCGATCCCTTTGATGCGCGCTACCCGGAGCATGCGCCGCTGGACTACCCGTTCTGGATCAAGCCGGTGCGCTCGCATTCCTCCCAGCTTGGTTTCTATATTGCGGATCATGCGAGCTTTGCGGATGCGCTGGGGGAAATCCGCCAGGACATTCATTTCCTGGCACGCCCCTTCAATGACCTGTTGGCCTATGCCGAACTCCCTGGTGCCATAAAGCCGGTGGATGGCTGGCACTGTATTGCTGAAGAAATCATTTCAGCAGGCCGGCAATGCACGCTTGAGGGCTATATCCTCAACGGCGAAGTGGTGATTTACGGCACCGTGGATTCACTGCGTGAGGGGGTATACGGCTCATCGTTCTCGCGCTACCAATACCCCTCAGACCTTCCGGAAGGCGTGCAGGCTGAGATGGGCGAGATGGCCAGTGATTTCATCAGACAGATTGAGTTCGATAACTCCCCCTTCAATATTGAGTTCTACTATGAGTCGGGTTCCGGCAAGGTGCGGATGCTGGAGGTTAATGCACGCTGTTCGAAATCGCACAGTCCATTGTTCGAGATGGTGGATGGTACTTCCAATAAGCAGGCTATGGTGGATGTTGCATTAGGCCGTAAGCCGCTTTTTCCGGAAGGCGGGGGAGACTTCGCGGTGGCAGCGAAGTTCATGCTTCGTGAACACGATGATGCCTTTGTGAGGCGGGTGCCCACTGACGAGGAAATCGCCGCTATTGAGGCGGATATGCCTGGTTGTCGCATTCAGATTGTTGCCCAGGAGGGCAGACGGCTGGCCCAGCTGCTTCACCAGGACAGCTACAGTTACGAGATAGCCCTGCTGTTCATTGGTGGTGATAGCAATGCAGATATTGAAGCCAGGAGCGAGCAGGTGAAAGCCCGTCTGCATTTTGAACTGGAGCGATAACAGGCGGGGGGGGTCCATCCCCCCGCCTGTTCCTGAGCTCGGGTCAGCCGTTGCCGACCTGGTCCCGGATCAGCTTCTTGTTGACCTTGCCCACGCTGGTCTTGGGAATGTCATCCACGAAGTCGATACCTTGCGGGATCGTCCACTTCTTGATCTGGCCGGATTTGACGAACTGCTGCAGGTGCTCGTGGATGTCCTCGGCACTGACAGTCTCGCCGGGATTGAGTACCACCAGCGCATGGGGGCGTTCCCCCCATTTGTCGTCCGGTATGCCCACCACGGCGGCGCCGGCTACGGCCGGATGCTGGCTGATCATGTTCTCGAGATCCAGTGATGAGATCCATTCACCGCCGGTCTTGATCACATCCTTGATGCGGTCCTTGATCACCAGGGTGTTGTCCGGCTCAATGCTTGCCACGTCTCCGGTGTGCAGCCAGCCGCCGGCCCAGAGCTCCTCGCTCTTTTCCGGATTTTTCAGGTAGCCGGACGTCAGCCAGGGTGCGCGGGTGACCACTTCGCCCTGGGCTTCTCCGTCCCGGGGGAGTTGGTTGCCGTCCTCATCCACGATCTGCACATCCACCATGGGAACGGCAACGCCAGTCTTGATGCGCTTGGCGGTCTGCTGTTCTGAGGGCAGTTCCAGGTCCCCCGGCTTGAGGTGTGTTGCGGTGAGCAATGGTCCGGTCTCGGACATGCCGTAACCGGTGTACATGTGCATGCCCAGCTTCGCCGCCGCGTCGCACAGGCCCTTGGGCAGGGCACTGCCACCGATCAGTACATGCCAGTTGCTGAGGTCTGCGGTCTTGATCCCCTCGGTGGCCATCAGCATCTGCATGATGGTGGGCACGCAGTGGGAGAAGGTCACCTTGTGGGTCTTGAGCAGGTCGACCAGGGCTTCCGGTTCATAGCGGCCGGGGTACACCTGCTTGACGCCCATCATGGTGGCGGCGTAGGGCACACCCCAGGCGTGGACGTGGAACATGGGCGTGAAGGGCATGTAGACACTGTTGGAACGGATCAACGGCACCTCGTCAAAGTGCGAGAGGGTTCCGGTCATGCTCAGGGTATGCAGCACCAGTTGCCGATGGCTGAAGAAGACGCCCTTGGGGTTGCCCGTGGTGCCAGTGGTGTAGAAGGTGGTGGCGATGCTGTTCTCGTCGAAGTCCGGGAAATCGAAACAGTTGTCCGCCTTTTTCAGCAGCTCCTCGTACTCGCCATGGCTCTTCAGGGAGGTGGACTTGGGCCGTTTGTCGTCGGTCAGCTGAATGAAGCCGGTGACGGTTTCAAGCTGATCGTTGATCTGTTCCATCAGTGGCAGGAAATCATCATGGATCAGAACCAGGTCATCCTCGGCGTGGTTCATGGTGTAAAGCACCTGATCCGGCGAGAGGCGCACGTTCACAGTGTGCAGTACGGCCCCGATCATGGGCACAGCGAAGAAGCATTCCAGGTAGCGTGGCGTGTCCCAGTCCAGCACGGCCACGGTGTCTCCCGGCTTGACGCCGGCGTTGGTCAACGCATGGGCCAGCCGATGGATGCGGTCCACCAGGTCCGTGTAGGTATAGCGGCTGTGGTTGGCGTAGATGATTTCCTGGTCCGGGTTGTAACGGGGGCCGGAGAGCAGGAGTTGCTTGATTAACAACGGGTATTGATGGGCGTTGTTCGCCGGGTCGAGCTTTTTTGTTTCTGCCATGGGTCCACTGCCTTTTGTTGTTGGTGGCTGCTGGACCATCATATCTGATACAGGGGGTCGGGAAACAGGTGTTCAGCTCCGGGGAGGTTTACCAGATCATTACAAGCAGCAGTGCCCCCAGGATCAACCGGTAGATCACATAGGGCATCAGGCCGATGCGCTCCAGGAAGCGCAGGAAGAGGTGGATGCAGAGAAGGGCGCTGATGAAGGCGATCAGGGTGCCTGCGATTATCGGTTGCCACTGGGCCGCTTCCCCCTGGCCGATCAGATCCAGCGTTTTGAGCATGCCGGCGGCGGCGATCAGCGGGATGGAAAGCAGGAAAGAGAAGCGCGCGGCGGAATCCCGGTTGAAGCCGAGGAAAAGCGCGGCGGTGATGGTAATGCCGGAACGGGAAGTGCCTGGAATCAGCGCCAGCGCCTGGGCCAGGCCGATGATGAGGGCGTCCCTCAGGCGCAGTCCAGGCAGGGAACGCTCCCGCGCGCCCGCCGCATCGGACCACCAGAGAACCAGCCCGAACCCGATGGTGGTGGCGGCGATAACGGCCGCCGAGCGCAGGTGCTCTTCAATCAGGTCATCGAGGAGGATGCCAGCCAGGCCGGCGGGAATGGTGGCGACGATGATGGCCCAGGCAAGGCCGCTGTCCGGCCCCACCTGCCGCTTGAGGGTATCCTGGCACCAGGCGACAGTCAGCTGGCCGACATCACGCCGGAAGTACCAGATCACGGCGGAGAGCGTGCCCACATGAACGGCCACATCGAACGCAAGTCCCTGGTCCTGCCAGCCGAGAAGTTCCGAGGGGAGAATCAGGTGCGCGGAACTGCTGATGGGCAGGAACTCCGTAAGCCCCTGGATGATGGCCAGTACGATGATGTGCCACAGTTCCATGGCCGTTCATCCTGAGTTGCGGCGTTGATGGAGTCGCGCACCGGGTGTGCGCCCATAAAAAAGGGTTACGGCATTTACCGTAACCCTCTGCGTACTGGTAGCAAGGGGCGGATTCGAACCGCCGACCCCGGCATTATGAGTGCCGTGCTCTAACCAACTGAGCTACCTTGCCAGAAACCGTTACAGCGCCTCGGGCACTGATCTGAGGCGCGTATTCTCTGGATTTTTGCCCGGGGTGTCAAGGCACCCCGGGCAGCCATTCAGGCTGAAGGCCCATCGACCCCTGTTTCGGCGAAGTATTCCCGGGTTACGGCGAATACGGTGCCGGAGAGCGCGAGGAGTGCGATCAGGTTGGGGATGGCCATCAGGGCATTGAGCACATCTGCGATCAGCCAGATCAATTCCAGGTTGGCGACGGCGCCCACGACCAGCAGGACGACCCACAGGTAGCGGTAGGGCATGATCACCTTGACGCCGAACAGGAACTCCGCGCAACGCTCGCCGTAATAGCTCCAGGCAACGATGGTGGTAAAGGCGAAGAAGATCATGCCGAAAGTCACCACCCAGTTGCCGCCTGGTATGCCGTCATTGAATGCCATGGAGGTCAGGGCCGCGCCGGACTCGCCGGTTTTCCAGGCCCCGGTCAGCACAATCACCAGGGCGGTCATGGTGCAGATAATGATGGTGTCGATGAAGGTGCCCATCATGCCGATGGTACCCTGGCGTACCGGGCTGTTGGTGCGTGCTGCCGCATGGGCGATCGGCGCTGAGCCAAGGCCGGCTTCGTTGGAGAAGATGCCGCGTGCCACACCAAAACGGATTGCGGCCCATACAGCGGCGCCGGCAAAGCCGCCCGTGGCTGCGGATCCGCTGAAGGCCTCGGTGACAATCTGTGCCAGGGCGCCTGGAACGTCGGTAAAGTTCCAGATGATGATCGCAAGCGCGCCCACGACGTAGACCACCGCCATGAAGGGCACCAGCTTTTCCGTAACCTGGGCGATGCGGCGTATGCCGCCAATGATCACCAGGAACACCAGGATGGCAAGTACCACACCGGTGAGCCAGGCCGGCACTGCCATATTGGTTTCAATCACGTCCGCCACCGCGTTGGCCTGCACGGTATTACCAATGCCGAAAGCCGCCACCATGGCAAAGAGCGCGAACAGGGTGCCCAGCCATTTCCAGTGGCCACCCAGGCCATTCTTGATGTAATACATGGGGCCGCCGACGTATCGGCCGTCCTCGTCAACTTCGCGGTACTTCACGGCGAGGACCGCCTCTGCATATTTCGTGGCCATGCCCACCAGCGCGGTCATCCACATCCAGAACACGGCGCCCGGGCCGCCCAGCGCAATGGCCGTGGCCACGCCGCCGATGTTGCCGGTGCCAATGGTGGCGGACAGACTCGTGGCCAGGGCCTGGAAGGGGGTTATCTCCCCCTCATCCTCAGAGCGTCGACCCAGAAGGATTTGCCGGAAGCCGTAGCCGATCCGGCGGATGGGCATGCCGCGCAGCCCCAGGGTAAGGTAAAGGCCTGTTCCCAGCAGCAGGACCAGCATTGCCGGTCCCCAGACCACGCCGCTGATGCTTTCCAGGATACTTGTTATTGTTTCCATGCTTTCCTCCAGCTTATGAGTCCGTCGTCCCGAATAGCGCCGGCATGCTTGCGGCATGCCTGGTGGTGTTCAGTTCCTGACTCAGGCGGTCGCTGGGATCAGGTCTGACAGACTGAAAATGCCAGACCTTGTGCATGGCTTCAAACGTTAAAGCGGAAATGGATTACGTCACCGTCCTGGACGATGTATTCCTTGCCTTCCAGGCGCCACTTGCCGGCTTCCTTGGCGCCGCTTTCGCCGTTGTACGCGATGAAGTCCTCGTAGCTGACAACTTCCGCCCGGATGAAGCCTTTTTCGAAGTCGGTGTGGATCACACCGGCGGCCTTGGGGGCTGTGGAGCCCTTGGGGAAGGTCCAGGCGCGGACTTCCTTGGGGCCGGCGGTGAAGTAGGTCTGCAGGTCGAGCAGGTTGTAGCCCGCGCGGATGACGCGGTCCAGGCCGGGCTCTTCCATGCCCATTTCGGCGAGGAATTCGGTTTTTTCCTCGTCCTCGAGTTCGGCAATCTCGGCTTCGATCTTGTTGCAGATCGCCACCACCCCCGAATCCTCTTTCTCTGCAATGGCGCGCACGGCGTCCAGGTGCGGGTTGTTCTCGAAGCCCTCTTCGTTGACGTTGGCGATGTAGACGGTGGGCTTGGCAGTCAGCAGGTGGAGCTCGCGGAGAAGCTCGTGGTCGTCATCAGATAGGTCCATGCTGCGTACCGGGTTGCCTTCGTTGAGAACGGGCTTGATCTTCTCGAAGAGTGCCAGCTGGGCCTTGGCGGTTTTGTCGCCACCCTTGGCGGCGCGCTCGCCTTTCTTTTCGGCCTTTTCAATGGTGTCCAGGTCGGCGAGGGCGAGCTCGGTGTTGATGACTTCGATGTCGGTTGCCGGGTCGACGGTGTTGGAGACGTGCATGACGTCGTCGTCGTCAAAGCAGCGCACGACGTGGGCGATGGCTTCGGTCTCGCGGATGTTGGCGAGGAACTGGTTGCCAAGGCCTTCGCCACGTGAGGCACCGGAGACGAGGCCGGCGATGTCGACGAATTCCATCGCGGTGGGGACGGTTTTTTCGGGTTTGACGATCTCGGCGATGCGGTAGAGCCTCGGATCGGGGACGAAGACGACGCCGGCGTTGGGTTCGATGGTGCAGAAGGGGAAGTTTTCTGCATCAATGCCGGCGCTGGTCAGGGCGTTGAAGAGGGTGGACTTGCCGACGTTGGGTAGTCCTACGATGCCGCATTTGAATCCCATATCGTTTGTACTCTGCTGAAGACTGTTGGTTTATTGCTGGTGACCCGTGGCTTGGTCGGGGCGGGCTTTCCGGGAATCGCTGTGAATACGTCCCTGTACGCTGCGCCTCCGCCATCCATGGCTCCGGAGCTTCCCGGAAAGCCCGCCCCGACCAAGCCACGGCTCACTTCGAGCTGGGTGCTATTCGTAACGGTACGCGTGCAGCCGGTTCATGGCTGCGGACCAGTCGCCTTTGAGACCGTCCGGGAGGGCGCGGATGGCTTCGTCCAGGGCGGCTTCTATGGCGGTGGTTTCCTGTTTTCCGGCGGTTGAAAGCACGTAGTTTACCACCTGTTTGCTGTCTCCGGGGTGGCCGATGCCGACGCGCAGGCGGCGGAAGTCGGAGCTTCCCAGGTGGCGGACCATGTCGCGGAGGCCGTTGTGGCCGCCGTGGCCGCCGCCCTGTTTGAATCGGGCCGTGCCCGGGGGCAGGTCGAGTTCATCGTGGGCGACGAGTATGGATTCGGGTGCGATCTTGAAGAAGTCGGCGACTGCTTTAACGGACTGGCCGCTGCGGTTCATGAAGGTTGTGGGGAACAGGAGGTGGAGGTCGGTGCCCAGCCAGTGGGTCTTGCAGTGATGGCCCTGGAACTTGCGTTCTTCGCGCAGTGGCTGTCCGGTTTCCCGGGCAAGCATTTCCAGGAACCAGAGCCCGGCATTGTGCCGGGTTCCGGCATACTTCGGGCCCGGGTTGCCCAGTCCCACAACGAGTTTGAGCGGTTCTGTCTGCATTCCGGGCACCGGGGCGAGGGATCAGTCCTCGTCGCCTTCCTCTTCTTCGCCTTCTTCACTTTCTTCGCCACCACCCTGGTCGGCCTTCTTGCCCTTGGGCTTGTGGATAGCGACAAGCGGATGGTCGTGGTCTTCACCCTGCTGCAGGGCGACGATCTCCACGTTTTTAGGCACATCGAGATCGGACAGGTGAAGGATCTGGTCCAGTTCGACGTTGTAGAGGTCGACTTCAATGTATTCGGGCAGATCGTCCGGAAGACAGGTGACTTCCACTTCCATGGTTTCGCGGTAGACGGTGCCGCCCTGGAGTTTGATGGCCGGCGCGCTTTCCTCGTTCAGGAAGTGGATCGGCACGTTGACGTTGATCTTGTGGCCCTTCTCGACCCGCAGGAAGTCCGCGTGGGTCAGGATCGGCTTGTAGGGATGACGCTGGAGGTCCTTGATGATGACGTCTTCTTTCTTGCCATCGATCTTCAGGGAGATGATGTGCGTGAAGAAGGCTTCGTTCTCAATGGCCTTTTTCAGGTCATTGTGCCAGAGCGTGATCGCCTGCGGATTCTTGCCTTCGCCACCATAGACGATAGCGGGGATCTTGCGTTCCACGCGACGCAGGCGGCGGCTCGCACCTTTCCCCTGGTCGTCGCGACTAAACGCTTCAAGTTCAAATGCTTGTGCCATGGATGTTTCCTCCTGGGCATCCGCAGGGCCCGCGACCAGGCTGTGCTGCGGATGGTTCGATTCAGCCCCTGTGGGCGATTAAAACCATGAACGCCCTGTATCTACGCCACCTCAGTCGATGGTGTAGCTGAACATGGCGCTGATGGACTCTTCGTTGCAGACCCGGCGGATGGATTCCGCAAGCAGGCCTGACATATCAAGGGCGCGGATTTTATCACACTTGGCCGCATTGTCACCCAGGGGAATGGTATTTGTGACGACCAGTTCATCCAGTTGGGAGTTCTGGATGTTTTCCACGGCCGGCCCGGAGAGTACCGGATGCACGATGTACGACATGACACGCGTGGCACCGTGCTCCTTGAGCGCGTTGGCGGCTTTGCAGAGGGTGCCGGCGGTGTCGACGATGTCGTCCACCAGGATACAGGTCTTGTCCCGGACGTCGCCGATGATGTGCATGACCTGGGAATCGTTGGCCCTGGGGCGACGCTTGTCGATGATCGCCAGGTCAGCGTCCAGCAGTTTGGCGATGGCACGCGCCCTCACAACACCGCCCACGTCGGGGGACACGACGACGTAGTCGCTGTAGTGCTGGCGTTCGATGTCTTCCAGCAGCACCGGCGTGCCGTAGATGTTGTCCACGGGGATGTCGAAAAAGCCCTGGATCTGGTCCGCGTGGAGATCCACCGTCAGTACCCGGTCAATGCCGGCGCTGGTGACCATGTCTGCCACCAGTTTTGCGGTGATCGCAACCCGGCTGGAGCGCGGGCGGCGGTCCTGGCGTGCGTACCCGTAGTAGGGGACGACCGCTGTGATCCGGGCCGCTGAGGCGCGACGCAGTGCGTCGACCATGATCAGCAGTTCCATCAGGTTGTCATTGGTGGGCGCGCAGGTGGACTGCAGGATGAATACATCACGGCCACGCACGTTTTCATTCAGCTCAACGGTGGTTTCACCGTCGCTGAATTTCGCGACAGTGGCATCGCCCAGGGGAATATTCAGTTTTTTGGCGACATTCTGTGCCAGCCGGGGATTGGCATTCCCCGAGAAGACCATCAGGTTGGACACGGCGGAATCCCTCTGATTTTCGTCTGGTGTTTGGTGCGGTTTGGAAGGAGAAAGATGGCTGGGGTGGCAGGATTCGAACCTGCGGATGACGGGATCAAAACCCGCTGCCTTACCACTTGGCGACACCCCATTTGATCGTCTTTTTGGCATCAATCCAGCTCACCCAGTTGCGTGTACAGTGGAGATCGGTTTCTGCCACGGGCGATGAAACCGTTGATGCCTGAGGGTTTTTCCTCGTATGCGGTAATGGCTGCGGATTGTGTCTCGAATGGACAGAAAACGCAAGCCCCCGTTCCCGTCAGTCGCGCCTCGCCGTAGTGTTCCAGCCACGTCAGGGCCTTATCGACCTTCGGGTAAAGGAGGCGAACCACCGCTTCGCAATCATTGCGAAAATCGCTACCGTTACCCTCGAAAGCGGTGCGTATTCTCCTTTCAGGTGTATTCCGTGTCAAGTCGGGATGGCCAAAAACCTGGCCCGTGCTGATTTCGCAGTCCGGATGCAGCACCAGGTACCAGCGCTCCGCCGGTTCAACCGGCGTGAGCTGCTCGCCGATGCCCTCGGCCCAGGCCGCGTGCCCATGGACGAATACGGGCACGTCTGCGCCAAGTGACAGTCCAATCCCGGCCAGCTGCGCGCGCGACAGGTTCAGGCCCCAGAGCCGGTTGAGGGCCACCAGGGTGGTGGCGGCGTTGGAGCTTCCACCGCCGAGCCCGCCCCCTGATGGAAGATGTTTTTCGATCCGGATATCGGCTCCGGGATGGTCCTGTCCGGCAGAAACAGCGTTCTCCTGCAGTCGGTGGGCGGCGCGCGTGATGAGGTTGTCCGCCTCAGGCAGCTCATCCATCCCGGTCAGGGAGACGGCACCGTCATTCCGTGGTGTGAAGGTAAGCGAGTCGCTGTAGTCCAGGAACTGGAAGAGCGTCTGGAGTTCGTGGTAGCCGTCGTTGCGGCGTCCGGTGATGTGCAGGAAGAGGTTGAGTTTGGCCGGGGCCGGCAGTGACAACGTTCCAGGGGTGCTCATTGCTGCGGTGTCCAGCGCGTCAGTACGAGTCTCAGTCTCAGTTCGCCACGCGTGGCCGTGAGACTTCGGGGCACCTCGGGCACTCCTGCGATCCTCTGGTGGCTGTCGAAGTTCAGTTCCCAGTCGTGCTGGCGCAGGTAGGCGATCTGGCCCTGAGTGTTGAAAAAGAGCTGATGCTCATCGCCGGGGACCGGCAGGCCCCGAACCCAGTAATAAAGCGCCTGCACGGGCAGTGTCCAACCCAGTGTATCCTTAACGAGCTGTTCGGGATCAGCGGACTGGTAGGTCTCGCCATCCGGGTCGGTTATCACCATGGAAGCGGGTGAGCCTTCCAGTCGGAAGGTGCCCATGCCCATGAACGCGGAGGACATCTCAATCCGGAAATAGTCACCGCGCTGGGTCCAGCTTCGGATCACGGCTGAGTCCGTCCCTTCCTCGTGGCGAACCGCAACCTTCCCCTGGAGTTCCCAGTGGTTGAAGTCGCTGAGGCGCTCGCGTCTATCACGCCAATCGTCCGGCTTCTCGGTCGTGTAGCTGTCGTCCGGCGGTGGAGCTGGGGGCGCGGTCATGCATCCCTGGAGCAGCAGCACGATACCAGCCAGCAACCAGTACCGTAGCGCCATCAGAAGTCCTCCGCGCTCAAGCCCAGCTCATCCAGGATGGTCAGTAGGGGGGCGAGCTGTTGTTCATCATTTTCTTCCAGTGCGCGGCGCCACACCACCTTGGCGTCGTCCTTCTTGTCCATTGCCCAGAGGACCCGGCCGAGGTGGGCGGCAATCTCCACATCCGGAAGGATCTCATAGGCCTGTTTGAGATAGTTCAGTGCCTTCTGGTTTTCGCCGAGGTGGTAATGAACCCAGCCGGCACTGTCCAGGATCGCCGGGTTTTCCGGCTGGATTTCCAGGGCCTTCATGATCAGTTGCCTGGCTTCCTCGTAACGCTCGGTATGCACCGTCAGGGTGTACCCCAGTGCGTTCAGGGCCACGGCATTGTTGGGTTCCTGCTCCAGAACATGGCGCAGGTCGGATTCCATGGCCTCAATCTGTCCTGCACGCTCATGCAGCATGGCGCGGGTATAGTGGATGTCCGTGTTCTCCGGATGTTCAGACAGCGCATTGTTGGCCACCGTCAGCGCCTTGTCGTGCTCGCCCAGGTCAAGCAGCAGGTTGATCTCGAGGAGCCAGAGCCGCTCGCGCTGCTCCGGCAGGCGTGAGCGCAGGTTCTCGAGCTTGTTCCGCACAATGTCGAGCTCGCCCTGCTTTGCCTCCAGGAAACTGGCACGGGAAAGCGCGGAGAAGAAGTGGGAGCCCCCCTGGACCTGACGGTAATGGTGCAGGGCTTCGTTGGCGTTATCCTTGTCGTCCGCGAGCCGACCCAGGTAGAAGTGCGCCTCATTGGTGTGCAGACCTTCGGTGACAAGTTCCTGAAGCAGCTTTCTGGCCACGCTGTTGTTGTCGTTCTCCAGGGCGACCAGCGCGCGAGACAGCTTCAGGCTCGAGGCTTTGGGGAAGCGCTCCATCAGCGATTGGAACTCGTCTTCCGCGGCCTGGAGGCGCCCGGCGTTGACCAGGAGCCGGGCATAGAGAGTGCCCAGGCGACGGTTGTCCGGGAAGCGACGGGTCTGGCGACGCAGGTAATTAATGGCTTCCTCGTTGCGCTCAAGGTCGTAAAGCAGTTTGCCTTTCAGGGTGACGGCCGGCTGGAAATTGTCGTGGCTTTCGAGAATGTCGTTGACCAGCGACAGCGATTTTTCCGTATTGCCTGCGTTGTCGTTAAGCAGTGCCAGGCTGTAGGTGATGTCGGGTTGATCCGGATGGCGGTCATGCACTTCACGGTAGAGCCGCAGCAGTTCCTTCTGTTGTTCCGGCTTCATGGCGCGGGCCTGGATAGCCAGGGTGTCAAACTGGGCGATTTCGCCCTGGGTATAGAGGCGCTCCATGTACTGGAGTGCCTCCTCAAACTTGTCGTTCTGCAGGGCACGCAGGGCTGCGATGCGCAGGGCCTGGGGGGCGTCAGGGTTGGCCTTCAGCCAGATGGCGGCGATCTGGCGCTGGGCATTGGTCGCGTTCAGGGCCTGGGCGATCTGCATGGCGCGGCGGATAACGCCCTCATCGCCGGTATCCGCCGCTGCCTGCGTGTAGTTGACGAGGGTGACGTCAAAGCGCCCGCGTTGCGCCGCCAGTTCCGCGCTCAGTAGGGCAAAGAGGACATCGGGCGGAAAATCCCGGTAGCTGATCTCCTCTTCGTCCAGGGTCGCCTCGGCCACCTTGTCTTCCGTGCTTTTGTCTTCCTCGCTTGAAGGCTTGCCGTCGGCTTCCGGTGTGCTCTGTGGGGAGGGGGTCGCCTTGCCGTCAGCGTCCGACGGTTCTGAAGGCTCCGTCATAAGACCGGAACAGCCCACCATGAGAAAGGTGAAGCCCAGAACCGGCAGTAAGGCACATTCGTGTTTTCGCATTTTGAATCCGTTGCTGGCGATGCGGGTACCCGCAGGCTTGTGATGCTGGATTGACGCCTAATAATGGCACAGCTGGGGAGTCTTGCCCAACCTTGCACCGCCGGTATCAGTAGCACTACCCGGCGTTGACCGTTACACTAGGCGGCGTAAAGGCAGAGGGTTCCGGATAGCAGTTATGGCGTTGTTGGTGCTCGGTATTAATCATCGCACGGCCAGTGTGGAAACGCGCGAGCGCGTGGCTTTCCCGGACCGGGAACAGGCCTCGGCGTTGAGCAGCGCCCTACAGCTGCCCGGCGTGGTGGAGATTGCGTTGCTGTCCACCTGCAACCGTACTGAACTCTACGTCTCCCACGAGGATGTCAGCGTTGAAAGCTTGGTTGAATGGTGGGGGGCCTGGCTGGATGTGGATACGGAAGGCTTTCGGGACAATCTCTGCATCTGTCATGGCCAGGAGGCGGTCCGGCATGTGATGCGGGTTGCCTGTGGGCTGGATTCCATGGTTCTGGGTGAGCCGCAGGTTCTGGGGCAGCTCAAGGAAGCCTATTCGCTGGCGTTTGGCGCCGGTTCCACGGGCACGATCCTCTCGCGGCTGTTTGAGCACGCTTTTTCAGTGGCGAAACGGGTTCGGACGGATACGGCCATTGGCGAGAACCCGGTTTCAGTCGCCTATGCCGCCGTTGCCATGGCCCGGCACATCTTCTCGGACATGCGCGATAATTCCGCGCTGCTGATCGGCGCCGGGCAGACGGTGGAACTGGTTGCCCAGCATCTGCGTGAAGCGGGGGTTACCGAAATCGTGGTGGCCAACCGCTCCCTGGACCGGGCCGAGATGGTGGCCTCGCGGTTCGGCGGCCGCTCGGTGAGCCTGGCCGCCGTTCCGGACGAGTTGCCGGCGGCGGACATCGTGATTGCCTCCACCGGCAGTCAGCTCCCCATCCTCGGCAAGGGCGCCGTGGAAAAAGCAATCCGCAAGCGCAAGCACCGCCCCATGTTCATGGTGGACCTCGCGGTACCTCGTGACATTGAGCCGGAAGTGGGCCGGTTGGACGACGTCTTCCTCTATACCGTTGATGACCTTCATGGTGTTATTGAAGAGAACCGTCGTTCCCGGGAAGGCGCGGCCGAGGAAGCGGAAAACCTCATCCGCGAGGGGGCCTCCGACTTCATGTACCAGCTGCGGGCCCTGGATGCCGTGGCGACGCTCAAGCAGTTCCGTGGTGAGATCGAGAACGTACGGGACGCGGAACTGGATAAGGCGCTGCGCTCGCTCGCGTCCGGGGGCGATCCGGAAACCCTGCTGCGCAGCATGGCGCGCAGTCTCACCAACAAGTTCCTGCATCAGCCGACGGTGCAGGTCCGCAGGGCAACGGCAGAGGGGCGGATCGAAGTCACGGATTGGCTGCGTGAACTCCATGGTATTGAGGCTGCCGAACAGGCCAATGCCGCCGGAGTCGGCGACCAATCCAGTGAAACGCCCCAGCAATACCCCACAAGCGGTACCCGGAGCACCTCATGAAGGATTCCATAGCCCGGCGGCTCGACCGCCTGGTTGAGCGCCACGAGGAAATCAGCGCACTGCTTGCCGACCCCGCCACTATCGGGGACCAGAAACAGTTTCGGGAATTGTCCCAGGAATACGCGGAAATCGAACCGGTGGTCGAGCAGTACCAGAAGTATCGGCGGGTTCAGGAGGATCTGGCCGACGCGCAGGCACTGATGCGCGATGGGGACCCGGATATGCGCGCCATGGCGGAAGACGAGGTCTCCGCCAGCGAAGCCCGCCTGACCGAGCTGGATGCGGAGCTGCAGCGTCTGATGCTGCCGAAGGATCCCAATGAGAACAACAATGCCTATCTTGAAATCCGTGCGGGCGCCGGTGGCGATGAGGCGGCGCTGTTCGCGGGTGATCTTTTCCGCATGTACGGGCGCTATGCCGAGAACCGGGGCTGGCGGGTCAGTGTCCTGAGTCAGAGCGAGGGCGAACACGGCGGGTACAAGGAATTGATCGCACTGGTTGAGGGCAGTGGCGTCTACGGACGACTGCGCTTCGAGTCCGGTGGTCACCGCGTGCAGCGCGTGCCGGAAACCGAATCCCAGGGCCGTATCCATACCTCGGCGTGCACCGTGGCCGTGATGCCGGAGGTTGACGCCCCGGATGAGATCAACATCGACAAGAACGACCTTCGGGTGGATACCTTCCGTTCCTCCGGCGCGGGCGGGCAGCACGTCAACACCACGGATTCGGCCATCCGCATCACCCATATTCCCACGGGCCTGGTGGTGGAATGCCAACAGGAACGCTCCCAGCACAAGAACCGCGAGCGTGCCATGGCCTTCCTGCAGTCCCGGCTTGAGCAGGCGGAGCGGGACCGGCTGGCGGCCGAAGAGGCGGATACCCGTCGCAACCTGGTGGGTAGTGGCGATCGTTCCGAACGCATCCGCACCTATAATTTCCCCCAGGGCCGGGTCACGGACCACCGCATCAACCTGACGCTCTATCGGCTTGAGGAAGTAATCCAGGGCAACCTGGACATGATCACCGATTCCCTGCTGCAGGAGCACCAGGCAGAGCAACTGGAAGCGCTGGGAGCCGAGACGGCATGACGCAGGGCCATACACTGGAGAGCCTGCTGGCGGCCGCGACCGAAAGGCTGGAAAACGCCGGCACCACCACGCCGCGGCTGGACGCCGAGTTGCTCCTGTCCCATCAACTGGACTGTTCACGAACCCGCTTCATGACCTGGCCGGAACAGAAGGTCGCTGCGGAAGATGCCGACGCCTATCGTGCCCTGGTCGCCCAGCGGTGCGAGGGCACCCCCATCGCTTATATTACGGGCGAATGCGAGTTCTGGTCCCTGCCGTTCGCGACCTCACAGGATGCCCTGATCCCCCGCCAGGACACCGAAACCCTGGTCGAACAGGCACTGCTGCTGCCCGTCCCCGATGACGCACGGGTCTTGGATCTTGGCACCGGTACCGGCGCGGTGGCCCTGGCGCTGGGGAGCGAGCGCTACGGCTGGGACATAACCGGCAGCGACGCCTCGCCGGCCGCTGTTGCACTGGCCAGCCGTAACCGCGATGCTCTCGGCCTTCCCGGCGTCACCTTCGTGGAAAGCGACTGGTTCCGTGGCCTGGAACCCGGACCCTGGGACCTCATCGTTTCCAACCCACCCTACGTCGCCGAGGGCGACGAGCACCTGGAACAGGGTGACCTGCGTTTTGAACCCCATGCTGCCCTGGTTGCCGGTAACGACGGCATGGAGGCGATAAGACGGATCGTGCGCGAGGCACCGGAGCACCTCCATCCATGGGGCTGGCTGCTGCTTGAGCACGGCTATGAACAGGGGCAGGCCATCGTCGATCTTCTGGGCGAGGCGGGTTTCCGGGACCTCTTCAGCCGCCGCGACCTTACCGGCCACTTCCGGGTCACCGGCGGACGCTGGCCGGGTAACGGCGAATCATGAGCACACTGAGCGACGACGACCTCCAACGCTACAGTCGCCAGATCCTGATGCCCGAATTCGACATCGCCGGCCAGCAGGCCCTCGCCAAGGGCCGCGTCCTCGTGGTCGGCGCCGGCGGTCTCGGCTGCCCGATCGTCCTCTACCTGGCCGCCGCCGGTGTCGGCCATATCCACGTCATCGACGACGACCGGGTGGAACTCGCCAACCTCCAACGCCAGATCGCCTTCACCATGGACGACCTGGACAAGCCCAAGGCCACAGCCCTCGCCAACCGCGCCCGGGCCCTGAACCCCAGCACCAACATCACCAGTGAAACCGCCCGCGCCGACCCGCAATGGCTCGGCCTAAACCTCGGCGAATACGACCTCGTCCTCGACGCCACCGACAACTTCGACACCCGCTTCGCCATCAACCAGGCCTCCGTCGCCTCCGGCGTCCCCCTGGTCTCCGGCGCCGCCATCCGCGCCGAAGGCCAGATCGCCGTCTTCGACCCCAGAGACGAAAACTCCCCCTGCTACCAATGCCTCTACGCGGAAGTGGGCGAAGCCACCCTGAGCTGCTCCGAAACCGGCGTCCTCGGCTCCCTGGTCGGCATGATCGGCACCACCCAGGCCATGGAAGCCATCAAACTCCTGGCCCAAGTCGGCGCCCCGCTAACAGGCCGCCTCCTCATCCTCGACGCCTGGCGCATGCACTGGCGAGAAATGAAAATCCCACCGGACCCCCAATGCAAAGTTTGCGGTAACTCCTAAAGCGGTAACTCGTAATCAGGAGAGGGGAGCAGGGATCGCTTCCCGGGAAGCTCCGGAGCCATGGATGGCGGAGGCGCAGCGTACATGGACGTATTTACAGCGATTCCCGGGAAGCGATCCCTGCTCCCCTCCCGCACCGAGACTTAAAAGCTACTCTTATTTGGAAAGTGCCTGGAACTTAGCAATAGCCTCCTTCCGGCTCGACTTCAAATCCACAATAGGCCCCGGGTACCCACTAACCTTCCCATTCGGGTTAAACAACGCCTTCCCCTCCAGATGCCCAATCTCCGGCACATACCGCCGAATAAACACCCCCTCCGGATCAAACCGCTCACTCTGCGTCACCGGATTGAAAATCCGGAAGTAGGGCGCCGCATCCGTCCCCGTCGACGCACTCCACTGCCACCCCCCATTATTCGACGGCAAATACCCATCCACCAACGACCGCATGAAATACCGCTCCCCCTCACGCCAGTCAATAAACAGATTCTTGGTCAGAAACATCGCCGTCACCATACGCAACCGGTTGTGCATCCACCCCGTCTCATTCAACTGCCGCATGGCCGCATCCACAATCGGTATCCCGATACGCCCCTCACACCAGGCATCAAAGGCCTCCCCCGGCTCATTCCATACCAACGCCTCGGTCTCCGTCTTGAAGGGGCGATGCTTCGAAAGCCGGGGAAAGTGCACCATCAGCTGGATGTAGAAATCCCGCCAGGCAATCTCGTTCAACCAGGTTCGACCCGCTTCCGGCCGCCGGCTTTCCCGGATGGCCTCAAGCCCCTTGATCACGCACTGGCGTGGCGAGAGCACACCAAGAGCGAGGTAGGGCGAGATGACGCTGGTCCCATCCAGTGCCGGGAAGTCCCTGTTGTCGCCATAGGCTGCCATGCGCTCTTGCAGGAACCGCTCCAGCTGCTCATGCCCGGCCGTCTCGCCCGGGGCTGCCCAATGGGCCTTCTCCGTACGCCAGTCATCCAGCTCCGGAATGGCGGGACGCTCGACCGGTTCAGCCTGGGGGGCGGGACTTGGATGCAGTTTGGGCGGGTTCTCGTCGATCCACTGCCACCAGCGGCGGGAATAGGGCGTGAACACCGTGTAGGGGGTGCCGCCGCCCGTATAGAGCGCCCGAACGGGGACGACCGTCTGGTCCCGGTAGATATGGAGCCTGATGCCGGAAGGTTCGAGCCAGTGCTTGAGTCGATGATCGCGGTTGCGCTCGTTGACCGCGTACTCCTCATTGCAGTGGACGCCCTGTGCGCCGGTCTCGCGGCAGAGCTCAAGCAGGGCATCGTCAGTGTCCGCAAAGCGCGCCAGTGTTCGGATGTGCAGGGGAATGCCGAGGCTGGCCAGATCGGCCGCCAGCCTGTCCAGGCTGCGCAGCATCAGGTCGGTGCGTGCCGGAGACCAGTCGTGCTCCTGCCACTGGTCCGGTGTGGGCAGAAAACAGGCCTCAACCTTTTCTCCCTGATGCATGGCGGCGGTCAATGCCGGGTTATCGGCAAGGCGAAGGTCGTTGCGGAACCAGATAAGCTGTGTCACGGCGCGTCCTGTTGATTGAAAAGGGTAGTGATGTGTTCGCTGCACGGCTTCCTTTGGATTATAGTTATCGTCCAAAATATCCGTGAGCTGCCATATCCGCAACGGGGATACCAGTGAAGGCCACATTGAACCTGTGTCCGGTGAGACGCTTTCACACCGAGTTTTCTCATTTTTGCCGGCCCAGCTCATTGGGATTCCGTTCCTACACACCACACTCTACGCTGGCCAGCACTCGGACTTGATCCCGGTGTCGGTACAGCACAATCAGGATAAGTCATGACCGACAATGACACGGCGAATGGGCGATACTCGCTTGGCTGGCGGGAATGGGTGGCACTACCCGATCTGGGTATTCCGCGCCTGCGCGCCAAAGTGGATACGGGAGCCCGAACCTCCTGCCTGCACACCTTTGATCTCGAGGCCTATGAGGCCGACGGTCAGCGCCGGGTGTGTTTTCGCATTCACCCCACCCGCAAACGTCTGGACTGGGTGATCGAGTGCGACGCCCCACTTCTGGACGAACGGGTCGTGACGGATTCCGGGGGACACCGGGAGATGCGCTTCGTGATCGAGACCCGGATCTGGATCGGAGCAGAGTGCTGGCCCATTGAAATGACTCTGACCAATCGGGATACGATGCGGTTCCGTATGCTGCTGGGTCGAACTGCTATGGCTGGAGGTATCTGCGTCGATCCCAGTGCCTCGTTTCTGGCTGGAAAACCGCGTTAGGAGTAATCCATGAGAATTGCAATCATGTCGCGCAACAAGCGTCTCTATTCCACCCGCCGGATGGTCGAGGAGGCAAAGAAACGCGATCACGATGTGCAGGTGCTTGATTTCCTGCACTGCTACATGAACATAACGCCGGCCAGCCCCACCATGCATTACCGTGGTGAGAAGCTGCCGGACTTTGATGTGGTGATTCCGCGGATCGGAGCCTCGGTCACCTTCTATGGTGCGGCCGTGCTGCGTCAGTTCGAGATGATGGGGGTTTTCCCGGCCAACGAGTCGGTGGCCATTACCCGCTCCCGGGATAAGCTGCGCTCACTGCAGCTGCTTAGCCGCAAGGGGCTGGGGATGCCGATCACGGGTTTTGCGAGCAAGCCGGACGATGTGCCCGACCTGATCCGGATGGTGGGTGGCACCCCCGTGGTGATCAAGCTGTTGGAAGGCACCCAGGGCATCGGTGTGGTACTGGCGGAAACCCGCAAGGCTGCGGAAAGCGTCATCGAGGCCTTCATGGGCCTGAAGGCGGACATCCTGGTTCAGGAATACATCAAGGAGTCCGCAGGAGCCGACATCCGATGCTTTGTGATCGGCGACAAGGTGATTGCGGCGATGAAGCGCCAGGCCGGGGAAGGCGAGTTCCGATCCAACCTGCACCGGGGTGGTCAAGCTTCGCTGGTGCGGATTACTCCCACGGAGCGCAAGACCGCAGTGGCAGCCGCCAAGGCCATGGGCCTGAATATTGCTGGTGTTGACCTGCTGCGCTCCAGTCGCGGGCCGCTGATCATGGAAGTTAATTCCTCACCGGGGCTGCAGGGCATTGAAAAGGCCACCAACAAGAACGTGGCGGGCATGATCATCGAGTTCATCGAGAAGCGGGCCAGACCCTGGCAGACCGCCACCAAAGGGGCTCGAGGTTAACTATGGCAAGACGTGCAGCCTTCAGGCTGGGTGATGAGCGGATCCCAGCCGGGGAGCGGCTTCAGGTCGAGGTTCCCATTGGCCGACTCTACACGCAGACGCCTCTACAGATTCCGGTGGAAGTCATCCATGGTCGGCGCCCGGGACCGACTCTGCTGGTCTGTGGCGCTATTCACGGCGACGAGATCAATGGCGTTGAGATTGCCCGTCGGCTGCTGCGCACCACCGGACTCAAGCGCTTGCGCGGGACGCTGCTGGTGGTGCCTATCGTCAACGTGTTCGGTTTTCTCCACCAGTCCCGCTACATGCCTGACCGCCGCGACCTCAATCGCTGTTTTCCGGGCAGCGAGAAGGGCTCCCTGGCGGGCCGCATTGCCTATCTTTTCCGGACCCAGGTCCTGGATAAGGCAACCCATGTGATCGATCTTCACACTGGCGCCAACCATCGGTTCAATCTGCCCCAGATCCGGGCGGAACTTCGCAACCCGGCCACTGCTGACATGGCGGAGAGTTTCGCAGCCCCCATCGTGCTCAATGCCACCCTGCGCGAGGGCAGTCTCAGGGCCTGTGCTGATGCGGCCGGTACGCCGGTGATCACCTATGAAGCCGGCGAGGCGCTGCGATTCGACGAGGTGGCGATCAACACCGGGGTGCGGGGCACACTGCGCGTTATGCGGATGCTGGAGATGCTGCCCAGCCGCCGCCGTGGCCGCCACAAGCCCCGCAAGCGCGCCGAGGTCGCCTCCACCTCAACCTGGATGCGGGCCGAGACCGACGGCATCATGCGCCCGGTTGCAGGTATCGGACACCGGGTGCGGGAGGGGCAGCGCCTGGCGGTGGTGGCGGATCCTTTCGGGCGCGTGGAATCGCCGGTGCTCAGCTCGGTAGCCGGTATTATCATTGGTATGAATAACCTGCCCATGGTCAATGAAGGGGAGGCGCTGTATCACGTTGCCCGTTTCGACGAGCTGGACGAAGCCATGAAAACCATGGATGCGTTCCGCGACCGCTACAAGCCCCTCCAGGGGGAAGAGCGCATGGCGGATCACCCCTGGGATAACGACCTCGGGCAGGACAACAACAGCGACAATAGCGACGACGAAAACAGCTAGAGGTTTTCCTCGGCGTATTCGGCCAACGGCGAGCGCGGCACACCCTGCAGATGGATGTGCCCGCCGTGCCTGAAGCCCTTGAAGCGCTCTGTCATATAGGTCAGGCCCGAGCTCAGGGAGTTCAGGTAGGCGGTGTCGATCTGGGAGAGGTTACCCAGGCAGACCACTTTGCTACCGGTGCCGGCACGGGTGATGATCGTCTTGAGCTGGTGGGGCGTCAGGTTCTGGCTTTCATCAATGATGATCAGGCTGTGCTGGAAACTGCGGCCACGTATGTAGTTCAGTGACTTGAACTGCATGGGGACTTTGCTGAGGATGTAGTCAACGCTGCTGTGCATGTTTTCATCATCCTCGTGCAGGGCTTCCAGGTTGTCCACGATGGCGCCCAGCCAGGGTTCCATCTTCTCGGCCTCGGTGCCTGGCAGAAAGCCGATGTCCTCGTCCAGCCCCTGGGTGCTGCGGGTGGCGATGATTCGCTTGTAGTCCTTGCTGGCCACGGTAAGCTCGATAGCCGCCGCCAGGGCAAGGATGGTCTTGCCGGAGCCGGCCGAGCCGGTCAGGTTCACCAGGTGCACGTCCGGGTCCATCAGCAGGTTCAGCGCCAGGGCCTGATAGATGTCGCGCGGTGTGAGACCCCAGACCTGCTGATGCATCAGGTCGTCACGGTAGAGATCCTCGATGATGAGCCTTTCCGGTTCCGTTTCCGTGATGCGGCCGATGAAGCCCTGCTGGTCCAGGATGAACTCATTGATCTGGTAATCGTCCATCTCCTCGGTGCGGGGCACCAGGTGTTCGGTGATGCCGGCACGCTGGACGGTCTCCACCTTCTCGATGCGGTCCCAGAATGAGCCGTCGAACTCGTGGTAGCCACTGGGCAGGTAGCGGACGTCGTCCACCAGCTGGTCCGTGTGGTAGTCCTCGGCTTCCAGGCCGAAGCCACGCGCCTTGAGGCGCATGTTGATGTCCTTGCTCACCAGGATGATGGGCTTGTCGCCATGGCGCTTCTGGAGTTCGGCAAGGAGGTTGATGATGCGGTTGTCGTTCAGGTGCTCGGGAAGCTGGTGCTCCGAGGCGCTGCTGCGGGCCATGCCGATGGACAGCGTCCCCAGCGGCGCAGCCTTCTCGCCCCGGGTGATGGGCACGCCGGTCTCGATGGCACTGGGGTCCGCCTTTTCAAGGATCCGGTCGATGGTCCGGATGGCCTGGCGGCAGTCGGCGGCGACGGACTGCTTGCCGTTCTTGAGCTGATCGAGCTCTTCCAGGACGGTCATGGGAATGACAACGTCGTGTTCCTCGAAGTTCAGTACTGCTGAGGGGTCGTGGATAAGGACGTTGGTGTCAACGACGTACATCTTGGTCTGAGACCGGTCTTCCCGGGTCATGCGAGCACCTTCCGCCAGACGCTGTTAAAGCGGTGGATTAAACGGTCGACTTCCCGTCCTGTCCGTCGTCGTCAAGGCAACGGCGGGTAAGCTCGGGGTCGGCCACCAGTTTCAGCATGTCATAGGTGGTAACGATACCGGTAATGGATTCATTCCTGGTGATAAAGATGCGGTGCAGGTGTTCCGCCATCATGGTATCGGCGATGGTGCGCACACTGGTTTCTTCCTCAACCGACATGACGCTGGGTGTCATGATGTCGCGCACCTCCACGGGCACCCGGCTCAGGCCGTCGAACATGAGTTGCTTGAGTCGTCGGGCTTCGTCCCGTTCCTCGGGGCTCAGTTCTTTTTCGGTCTCTGAGCTGACCTGATTCCAGCGGAACTCGGCAATATCCCTGAGCGTCACAATGCCGATGATGTGGTCACCCTCGTCACACACCGGGCTGCCCGTGATCCCGTTCTCGGTGAGAAAATGCGCGAGCTGCTGCATGGTCCAGTTCTGCGGGACCGCCTTGACGCTGGGCGTCATGATATCGCGAGCAGTTACCGTCATCCTTCATCCCTCCCGGTCGGCCGACTCGACGCCATTGCTGCGACGTGCCTTCTCAGCAGCGGTTGCCTCGTCCATGGACTCCGGCGGGACGACGTTTTGGATCTGGCCGCTGTTATCGTATTCAATGGTGTAACCCTGATACTGGTCTTCCTGCACGACCCGGTTCAACTCCTTCAGTGACTCATAGGGTATATCCGTGGCGAGCCGGTTGACCAGCCATGCGGGAAGCGACCCGCCCGGTTCGGCGTGCTGGTACCAGATCATGCGCGTGCGGTTTTCGCCCTCGCGGGTCAATTCATAGACCGTGGATGCTACTTCCATGCGCACATAGCCATCGCGCTTTTCCCTGCGATCCGGTACCGCGTCCATTTTCATGATGATTTCATCCTGGCTGGATCCCGTCATGGTCCTGATATGCAGCACATAATCGCGATCGCTGGCGGGCCAGGGCATGTCATTGATGGAATAGGCGTAGCGGTCATTGAATGACCCGTTGGGAAGATTGTAAGCCTCCACACACTGGTGGACCCATTCCATACAGGAGCGGGGATCGGACATCACGGCGAGGACGGCCTCGAGTGGTGCGTCCAGCACGGTTTCCGCCCGGAAGGCATTGATCCGGGAGTCGTTTATGCTGCGGGTATAGACGCGGATTCCGTCTTCCTTGAGGTCAAGATCCCAGTTTTTTTCACTGGTGGGGACGCTGGCGCTTCCGAAGGTCGACATCAAAAGCAGGAAAGCAAGTGTCAGGAAACTGAAAAAGCCGGTTCGCATGGGCCTCCCGGACTGGTCGTCGGTGTCAGGTTAGGGTGGAACTCTAGCACGAAGAGGCTCCATCCGAATGAGTAGCGATTGGCAGTTTGGATGGAGCCGTTCCGGTCATGGCTCGTTTTCGGGCAATGTGACGTTCAGTTCCAGGACCGAACAGCTGTCGTTCTTGTCCAGCTGGACCTGGACCTGATCATCGCGGATGGCCACATAGCGCCGGATCACTTCCAGCAGCTCCTGTTGCAGTTCCGGGAGGTAGTCTGGCTGATCCCGAGTGTTGCGCTCATGCGCCACGATGATCTGGAGCCGCTCCTTGGCAATGGATGCGGACGTCTTCTTCTTGGTCTTGAAATAATCAAAGAAACTCATGATCAGCCTCCGAACATCCGTTTGAGGAAGCCTTTCTTCTGGGTATCCAGAAACCGCAGTTCACGTTCTTCTCCAAGCAGCCGGGCGACGGCGTCCTCGTAAGCCTGGCCGGCCTCAGTGTCCTCATCCAGGATCACGGGAGCCCCCTGGTTCGAGGCATTCAGCACGGCCTGGGATTCAGGGATGACGCCAAGAAGCGGGATGCTCAGGATATCGTTGACGTCCTCAATGGAGAGCATTTCGCCGCGTTCGACGCGCTCGTGGTTGTAGCGGGTCAGCAGCAGGTGCTCCTTGACCGGCTCATCGCCACGCTCTGCACGCCGCGATTTGCTCTGGAGGATGCCAAGAATCCGGTCCGAATCCCGCACCGAGGAAACCTCCGGGTTGGTCACCACGATGGCCTCGTCCGCAAAGTACAGCGACATCAGGGCGCCGTGCTCAATACCGGCGGGCGAGTCGCAGACCAGGTAATCGAAGGTTTCCGACATTTCATTGAGCACCTTTTCCACGCCCTCATGGGTCAGTGCTTCCTTGTCCCGGGTCTGGGAGGCGGGAAGGATGAAGAGGTTGTTCACCCGCTTGTCCCGGATCAGCGCCTGGTTCAGTGTGGCCTCGCCCTGGATGACGTTGACGAAGTCATAGACCACGCGGCGTTCGCAGTTCATGATCAGATCCAGGTTACGCAGGCCCACATCAAAATCGATGACCGCCGTCTTGTAGCCTTTCTGGGCCAGACCGGTGCTGATGGAGGCGCTGGTCGTTGTTTTGCCAACGCCTCCCTTTCCTGATGTAACGACAATGATTCGTGCCAAGGTTATCGTCCTGTTTGCCTGTTATAGCGTCCTGTTATCGGCCGAGCGGGTCGACCACCAGTGCGTCTCCGTTGAGTCTGACGCGGGCGGGTTGCCGCCAGCCGTTGTCCTGCAGGTCCTCGGAGATTTTATAGTGTCCTGCCACGGACACAAGCTCTGCTTCCAGTGATTGGCAGAAAATACTGGCATTGCTGTCTCCGTGGACGCCTGCCAGGGCCCGGCCCCGCAGCGGCCCGTAGATGTGGATGTGACCCGCGGCCAGCACCTCGGCGCCAGCACCTACAGGCGCCATGATAATCAGATCGCCCTCCGGGGCATAGACCTGCTGGCCGGAGCGTACCGGCTGTGTGACCACCTTGCCCGCACCGGGCGCGGCATCGCTGTCCGCGGACGCCTCCGTGGTTGCTTCAGCGGTTTCGCTTTCGGAGGGGTCCGGCAGGGGATGACCGGCTCGCCCGGCCGGAAGCCAGGCCAGCGAGGCGTTGCGGGCCAGGCGCCGCACGTCCTCGTCGCCACCCCGCACGCCGAGCACCTGTATTGAGTGGGTGCGGCAACAGCCAATAAGCTGGAAGAAATCCAGGTCCGCAAGGTTGCCCTCGTACTGATCGAGACCGATCACCAGGGGCAGGTCCCGGAAGAAGTTGGGAGCCTGACGGATCTTATCCCGCAGGTTTTTTTCGAACATTTCCATGTCGAAATAGCGAAGTTCCAGAACCGTAAGGGTTTGTGTGGCGCCGCGAAACTCAAAGCAGGCGTCCCTGGTTCCGGCCATGGCGACGGATTCTGTCATCGGGGTATCCTGTGTCCGGGTTCTTGCATGTCCTGATACTGTTGATGCGCTGCCCTAAGATACAGCGCTACTTCTGTTTACAGCAACTCCGGAGGGCTGCTGGGCCTTGATTCGGAAGATTATCCACTGTGATGCGGATTGTTTCTACGCCGCTGTTGAGATTCGTGACAATCCGCAGCTGGCGGGGCTGCCCATCGCCATCGGGGGTACCTCCGGGCGGGGCGTGGTCGCGACCTGCAGTTACGAGGCCCGGGCTTTCGGTGTGAAATCGGCCATGCCGGTATCCGAGGCGCTCAGGCTCTGCCCGCACCTGGAGCTTCTGCGTACGGATATGCCGCGTTATCAGGCAGTTTCCAAACAGTTGATGAACATTCTTCGGGAGTTCACCTACCTTGTTGAGCCACTGTCCCTGGATGAAGCCTATCTTGATGTGTCGGGAAGTGAGCGCTATCAGGGCAGTGCGACGCTTATGGCCAGGGCAATCCGCGAGCGCGTCAGGCAGGAGCTGGGGATTACCGTCTCCGCCGGCGTCGCGCCCAACAAGTTCCTGGCCAAGGTGGCCAGTGACTGGAATAAGCCGGACGGCCTCTGCGTTGTGGCCCCCGAGGATGTCGCCGATTTCGTGACTGATCTGCCGGTTGAAAAGCTGGTTGGCGTCGGTCCGCGCACGGCGGAGCGATTGCACGAACTGGAGATCCGGACCTGTGAGCAGCTCAGGGAGTGGTCGGAGATGGCGCTGCGGGAGCGATTTGGTCGCCACGGGGCGCGTCTGTTTACTATGGCTCGGGGCGAGGATGACCGGCCGGTCGCGATCAGCCGGCCGCGCAAGTCCATCAGTGTCGAAACCACCTACAGTCGCAACCTGGAAACCCTGGCCCAGTGTCAGTCCGCCCTGGAGGGGCTGGTTGCGGATCTGCATCGGCGCATGGGGCGCAAGGGCATTGATGGAACCGGGGCAACCGCCATGGAAAAACTTTTCGTGAAACTGCGGTTTGCCGACTTTGAAACCCATACGCGCGAGTCTCTCTGGCGTCAGCCCCAGCTTCCAGGAGCCGGGGATTTTCTGCCGCTTCTGGAAACCCTCTATGGCGACGTTCCCCGCCCGGTTCGCCTGCTGGGGTTGGGGGTGCGTTTCCCGGTGGCTTCCGGGCGCGGCACTGGTTATCAGCTTTCCCTGTTCTGAGTGCTGGCCGTTACGACAGGCCCGGAAGAAAACTCGACGCCATGGCCGTGGTCAGGGCGGCAAAGCCGGCGCCAATGAGTCCGCCGGCGAGGACATCGCTGGGGTAGTGGAGTCCGAGTATGACCCGCGATGCAAGGACACTGATGGTGAACGGCAGCACGGCTATTCCAAGCACTGGCAGGTAGGTGATCAGTAACGCATTGAAGCAGACCGCGTGCAGACTGTGCCCCGAGGGAAAACTGTAGCGGTCCAGCGGGGGTGTGACACACTGGATAACGGGGAAGGATATAAAGGGCCGTTCGCGCACCAGAAACGTCTTGAGCACCTTGTAGAGCAGGGTGCAGGCGATGCCAGTGGCCGTCATCAGCGCGGCAAGCTTCCAGCCCCACCAACCGTAGCTTACTGGCAGTGACAGGATAAGCGCATACCAGAACCAGCCATTGCCCAGCCAGCTGATCAACCGGAAGTAGTCGCGCACCAGCGGGACACCCGCGCTGTGGTTGATCTGCTGACACCAGCGGTGCTCGAACTGATCGATGCGACTAAAAACCCGCGACGCTCTGCTCTGTGCCATTGTCGATGGCCTCCTGGGGTTCATTGAAAAGGTAATGTTCAAAGGATCGGGCGAGTAACGCCCAGTCCGCTGGCCATGGCTTCAAGAACCACATTACCGAACGTTTCTGACTGGCTGGGAAACAGGAAGATATCCGCTGACGCATAATGCCGCGCCAGGGCCTCCCCCGTTTGGATACCGCAGAACAGGTAGTCCGGGTGCGTGTGCTGGAGTTTCTCCCTGAGTGGCCCATCCCCCACGAGGATGAAACGGGCGCCCGCGTGGATCAATTTCAGCCGCTCAGAGGTGCTGATGGCCTGGGCCAGATTCTTTTCGGCGGCCAGGCGACCCACATAGAGCACCGCAAGCTGGCGTTCGTTTACGCTCCATTGAAAGCGGAGTTCACGACAGAGATTGTCGAGGGTGTTGGCCACCCCGTTGATCTCCGGCGGGAAGGTCTCGGTTACCAGACAGATGTGACGTGGTCCCATGGTGCCTCCAGTGGAACTGGCTTGATGGTGCCAGTATTGCCGGCGCGGGTTACGTGCGTGTGATGGTTTGATGACAATTGGATGACAGTGGGCCACAGCAACCGTTTGCTGGCGTTGCCATGGCCAGGTAGACGACTTAGCATGCGGTTAACGCTAACGGGAGGTGATCACGATGGAAAAGCGGCAGCTGGGGAGAACGAATCTCGATGTCAGCCTGATCGGTCTTGGCACCATGACCTGGGGGCAGCAGAACACCGAGCGTGATGCCTTCGAGCAGCTGGATTACGCGGTTGACCACGGCATCAATTTCATCGACGCGGCTGAGATGTATCCGGTGCCTCCCAGGGCCGAAACCCAGGGTCTGACAGAGACCTATCTGGGGAATTGGCTGAACGCCCGTGGCAATCGCGAGGACCTGGTGATTGCCACCAAGGTAACCGGCCGCAGTGATATGGGCTATATGCGGGGTGGTCCGCGCCTGACCCGCGAGCAGATCCACCAGGCCGTGGACGACAGCCTTCGCCGCCTGCAGACGGATTACATCGATCTCTACCAGGTTCACTGGCCGGAACGCAAGGCAAACTTCTTCGGCAAGCTCGGTTATGAACCGAAGGATGACGGGGATGCGGTGCCCATTGAGGAGACCCTGGGTGCTCTCAACGAGCTGGTTGAGGCGGGCAAGGTGCGGCATATTGGAATTTCCAACGAAACCCCCTGGGGTGCTATGGAATATCTCCGACAGGCGGAAAAACACGATTGGCCGCGCGCCCAGAGTATCCAGAATCCCTACAACCTGCTGAACCGCTCCTATGAAGCGGGGCTTGCCGAGATCTCCATGCGGGAAAACTGTGGGTTGCTGGCCTATTCACCCCTGGCCTTTGGGGCTCTGACCGGCAAATACCTGGGCGGTCGTCATCCGGAGGGGGCCCGGCTCACCGAGTTCACGCGCTTTACCCGCTATACCTCTGAGTATGCAGTGGAGGCGACCACGGCCTATGTGAACCTGGCCGGGGAACACGGCCTCTCGCCGGCACAGATGGCGCTGGCCTACGTGAACAGCCGCCCCTTCGTGACCAGCAACCTGATCGGGGCAACCACCCTGGATCAGCTTGTGGAGAATATTGAAAGCGCCAATATCACGCTTTCCGACGAGCTGTTGGGCCGCATCGAGAGCCTGCATCAGCGCTACACCTATCCCTGTCCGTGAGCAGTGGCGCAGCCGTAACCTTGCGGATTCGGAATCAAACCAGCATTCAGGAAGATTGATTGTGTCAGAACAGAGAGTCTATACCCTTGCCTATCAGCTTAAGAACAAGGCAGGAGATGTCGTCGATAATTCCGCCAATGGCGAACCATTGCGCTTTGTCAGCGGTGCGGGCCAGATGATCGAGGGGATTGAGAAGGCGGTTGAAGGCCGCGAACTCGGCGAGTGTCTTGAGGTAACCATTCCCCCGGAAATGGCCTATGGAGAGCACCAGCAGGACCTGATCCGGCGTATGCCGCGCAGTATGTTTCAGGGCACCGAGGAACTGCAAGAGGGCATGAAGTTCCAGACGAACTCGGGCGATAATGCGCAGATCGTGAAGATCATCGGGTTTGAGGACGACAAGGTTGTCATTGATGCCAACCATCCGCTGGCCGGGTTCACGCTCTATTTTGAGCTGGAAATCCTTGAAGCACGCGAGGCCACTGAGGAAGAGGTGGCCCAGGGTATGCCCATGACCTGAGAGGGGTAGGGTGCAGTGACCATGCAAAGTCGCCATCAGTGTGTATACTTGTGTTACATAATGTTGAACATTCATCAGGTCGTTGCGCCTTAACCCCGCGACAGGACAGACAATGGAAACAACAAATAAAGAGACGGACGCGCTGGAACAGGGTAGTGAAGCCTCCCGGGTACTGATCGTTGAAGACGACGAGCGCCTGGCGGAACTGACCCGTGATTTTCTGGAGAAAAACGGGCTGGTGGTATCGCTGGAGACCAATGGCAGCCATGCCGTGGACCGTATCCGCAATGAGCTGCCCGACCTTGTCGTCCTCGACCTCATGCTGCCCGGCGAGGACGGTCTCGCCATCTGCCGACGGGTGCGTCCGTACTACAACGGCCCGATTCTGATGCTGACGGCGCGCACGGATGACCTGGACCAGGTCCTGGGTCTGGAGATGGGCGCGGATGATTACATGTCCAAACCGGTCCGCCCCAGGGTTCTCCTGGCCCGTATCCGGGCACTGCTGCGCCGCATCAGTGAGACCTCAACGGACTCGGCCGCTGCCACGCAATCCAGCGAAGAGCCGGTTCGACTGGTGTTCAATAACCTGGTGGTGGACCGTTCCAGGCGTGAAGCCTGGCTGGACGACGACAGCATTGATCTCACCAGTGCTGAATTTGATCTGCTCTGGTTGCTGGCGAGCAATTCCGGACGGGTACTCAGCCGGGAGGAGATTTTTACATCCCTGCGGGGGATTGAATACGACGGACAGGACCGGTCCATTGACGTTCGGGTCTCGCGCATCCGGCCCAAGATTGGGGACGATCCTGTGCACCCCAGGCGCATCAAGACGGTGCGGAGCAAGGGCTACCTGTTCGTGAAGGATGTTTAACAGCTCCTCCCTGGCCCCCTATTATCTGCGTGTCTATGCGTTTCTCGCCCTGGTGGCCCTGGGCGTGACGCTGCTCGGCGGGGCGCTGGTGCTGGGGCTCAATGCCGTGCGGCACCAGGCGTTTCTCGAGGACACGCCCGAGCCACTGATGCGCTGGCTTTCCAATCACCCCGTCGCGGTTCGCCAGCTTGCGGCCAGTGATACCGGTGCGCGGCTCCGGCTGTTGCCGATGGATGCGGTCTCGCTCAATGATGTCGCCGAAGAGCGCCTGGCCCACGGCCAGGTGCTGGCTCGCGACCGGGGTGACGGAATCTATCTTTACCGGTTGATGAATGCGCAGGGGATTCTTGAAATCCGCGTGGAGAATTTCTACCGCCAGATTGCGGAACTGGTCACCCGGACATTGCGCTTCGCTGACCGCCACGGTTTCTCCCGTGATAATCCGGATGCCCTGACGGCATTTGGCGCCCGGCTTGGGGTGCTGGCACGTCCACTGGAGTCCACCGACGCTCTGCCGGGTGATAATGTCCTGCGTCAGGTTGTTGAGCAGGACCTGGCCTATTATCAGCCAGGCCGGCGGGCCGCGGCCCGGACCTTCTCCCGGATGACGGATGGCACCCTCATTGAGGTCCGGCATCCGACGCCATTCCAGTTCTGGGCTTGGCCCATGATCCTGCTGGCTGGAATCCTGGTAGCGCTGTCACTGGGCGTGGTCGTGTATTACCTTCTTGCCCAGCTCCATGACCGACTGAGAAGCATTGAGGGTGCGGTGTCGCGGATTGCCCGGGGTGAGCTGGATGCCCGTGTTGGCAGTGGTGACCTGTCGATAGCGGGGCGTCTGGGCGATGCCTTCAACCGTATGGCAGATCATATACAACGGCTTGTCGGGGTACAGCGGGAAATGATCCATGGGGTGTCCCATGAACTGCGCACCCCCGTGGCGCGGATCCGTTTCGGGGTGCAGATGATCGAGGACTGCGATGACCCGGATATGCTCCGCTCCCAGCTCTCCGCAATCGACAGTGACATTCAGGAGCTGGATGAGCTCATTGACGAGATCCTGACTTACGCGCGGCTGGAGCAGGGCGGGCCCATTATGGCGGTGCAGCGCACGGACATTGTGGAAATCGTGGAACAGGTGATTCGTGAGCAGCAGAGTACCCGCCCCGACCTGAGCATCAACGCGACCATACCGGACGCGGCCCGTGAGAAGCCTTGGGCTGAGGCTGAACCCCGCTACATTCACCGGGCCATACAGAACCTGGTAGGCAACGCCACTCGTTATGCGAGCACCAGGGTGCTGGTAGAGTGTTATTTTGACGACCAGACCATGCGCATTGATGTGCAGGACGATGGTGCCGGTATCCCCGAGGAGGACTGGGACAAGGTATTCACCGCCTTTGCCCGGCTGGACGACAGCCGCACCCGTAAGTCCGGCGGCTATGGACTCGGCCTGTCGATTGTTCGTCGGATATTGTACTGGCATGGCGGCCAGGCCTTTGTGGGGCGCAGTGAGGAGCTTGGGGGTGCCTGCTTCACTCTGGTCTGGCCCCGCCATCAGGCAACGGGTAATGCAGAAGAGGACATTCAATGACCCGATTACTTGCGATCGACCAGGGTACCACCAGTTCCAGGGCGGTTCTTTTTGACGAGGAAGGGCGGTTACAGCGGGTGGCGCAACAGGAGTTCAGGCAGTTCTACCCGGGAGACGGCTGGGTAGAACATGATCCGGCTGAAATCTGGGAATCAACCCGTCAGGTGTGCCTGGAAGTCCTGCATCAAGAGGGCCTGTCAGCGTGGGAAGTGGCTGGTATCGGCATCACCAACCAGCGTGAAACCACCATCATCTGGGACAGGGCCACGGGCGAACCTGTCTACCCCGCCATTGTCTGGCAGGACCGGCGGACTACGCCCCTGTGCGACCAGCTCCGGGATCGGGGCCTGGAACCCCGGGTTGTCGAGAAGACCGGACTGATCATGGACCCCTATTTTTCCGCGACCAAGGTCGCCTGGATACTGGAACACGTGGACGGTGTGCGCAAGCGCGCTGAGCAGGGCGAACTTGCGTTCGGGACCATTGACACCTGGCTGCTGTGGAAGCTCACCAATGGCCGTGTCCATGCGACGGATGCCTCCAATGCCTCGCGGACAGCACTTTTCAACATTCATACCCAGCAGTGGGATGACGAGCTCCTCTCGATCTTTCGCGTTCCCCCCTCCCTGCTTCCGGAAGTGCGCGACAGCGCCTCGGATTTTGGCAGTACCGAGGCGGAGCTCTTTGGTAGCCCCATCCAGATAGGCGGCATCGCCGGTGACCAGCAGGCGGCTCTGTTCGGCCAGACCTGCTTCGAGAAAGGTATGGCCAAGAGTACCTACGGCACTGGCTGCTTCCTGATGCTGAATACCGGGGACGAGGCCATACGCTCCGAAAACCGACTTCTGACAACGGTAGGCTATCGCCTTGACGGGCGTACAACCTACGCCATGGAGGGCAGTATCTTTGTTGCGGGCGCCGCCATCCAGTGGCTGCGGGACGGACTGGGGCTGATCAGGAATGCCGGGGAAACCGAGGCAATGGCCCAGTCCGTCGGCGCCGACAACCCGGTCTATCTGGTGCCGGCCTTTACCGGGCTGGGCGCGCCCTACTGGGATCCCCATGCGCGTGGCGCCATACTCGGGCTGACCCGGGATACTGGGATTGCTGATATTGTCACGGCCGGTCTGCAGTCCGTGTGCTATCAGACCAAGGACCTGGTCCGGGCCATCCAGAACGACGGGGCGCCGCTGAAGGAGCTTCGTGTGGATGGGGGCATGGTCGTCAACGACTGGCTGATGCAGTTTCTGGCGGACATCGTGAATGTGGCCGTGGACCGGCCCGCGATTACTGAAACCACGGCACTCGGGGTCGCCTGTCTCGCGGGGCTCCAGGTCGGGGTCTATGACAGTCTGGATGAGATCCGTGAGCGCTGGCAGGTCGATCGGCGTTTTGAGCCGGAGATGGCCCCGGCAATCCGTGAGAAGGCCTACCAGGGCTGGCTCGATTCGGTGGAGAAGGTGACCCGTTCCCGCTAGGGCTCAGGCGAGGCGGTCAAAGCCCAGGATCAGGGCTTCCAGCAGTGCCTTCTGGGCATGCAGCCGGTTTTCGGCTTCGTCCCAGACCACGGAGCTGCGGTGCTCCAGCATGTCACTGGAGATCTCCTCGCCGCGGTGGGCGGGCAGGCAGTGCATGAAAAGCGCATCCCGGTGCGCCTTCTCCATCAGCGCCGGACTCACCCGGTACTCTGTAAAGGCCCGCGTACGCTCCTGTTGTTCCTGCTCCTGTCCCATGGACGCCCATACATCGGTCACGACCAGATTGGCTCCGGAAACGGCCTCGGCGGGATCCCGCACTACGGATACCCGGTCACTGTTGGCCGCCATCAGGCCCTGGTTGGGCTCATAGCCCTCCGGACAGGCCACAACCAGCTCAAAGTCGAACTGCAGTGCGGCATTGATGTAGGAGTTGCACATGTTGTTGCCGTCGCCGACCCAGACAACTTTTGCACCCTGAATCGACCCCCGGTATTCACGCCAGGTCTGCATGTCGGCCAGCAGCTGGCAGGGGTGGAAGTCATCCGTGAGCGCATTGATCACGGGCGTTGCCGAGAAGGCTGCAAAGCGCTCCAGGGTTTCGTGACTGAAGGTCCGGATCATGACCGCGTCTACCATGCGTGATATGACCCGGGCGCTGTCCTCTACCGGTTCGCCGCGTCCAAGCTGGGTGTCACGCGGGGAGAGGAAGATGGCGCCTCCACCGAGCTGTGTCATGCCGGATTCAAACGACACCCGGGTTCGTGTCGAGGATTTCTCAAAGATCATACCCAGGGATCGATTGTGCAGGCTGTCCCGCGACAGACCATCGTTGTGCGCGCGGCGCAGTGCGCTTGCGTGGTCCAGGATCCGGGTCAGTTCCTCCGGGCTGAAATCAAGCAGGGTCAGGAAGTGTCGGACATTCATGCTGAGATCCATCTTTTACGGGTTGTCGATCAGTTCAGGGGTGGCCGTGTCAGTTCCGGGGGCGGTCGCGGTCATCCGCGGCGTAGAGCTTGATGATGCGAATAACCTGATCCGCGAGGTAGTCCGCTTCATCATCTGTCATTGTCAGTGGCGGCAGTAACCGGATCACCCGCTCGCGGGTGATATTCAGGAGCAGGCCCTGAACCTTGGCCAGCAGGACCAGTTCGGAGCAGGGATGACTCAGTTCAATCGCAAGCATCAGGCCCTGGCCCCGGATGTCTTCGATATAGTCCGCCCCCATCAGGTGTTCCCGGAAGCGGTTAAGCATGCGTTCGCCGAGAATGCGCGCCCGGTCCATCAGGGCATCCTGTTCGATCGCGTCCAGAACGGCGATTGCAGCGGCACACCCCAGTGGATTTCCCCCAAAGGTGGAACCATGGCTTCCCGGGCTGAACACGTTGGCCGCTGCACCGCGGGCCAGGCAGGCTCCGATCGGATAGCCGTTGCCAAAGCCTTTCGCGAGGGTTACGACATCCGGCTGGACGCCCTGCTGCTGACAGGCCAGGTAGGTGCCGGTACGACCATTGCCGGTCTGGACTTCGTCCAGCATCAGGAGCCAGTCCTCGCGGTCACAGATCCGGCGAAGTCCCTGCAGGTAATCCTGGTCCGGAATATCCACACCGCCTTCGCCCTGAATCGGCTCCACCAGTACAGCGACGATGTTGCTGTTGGAACGGGCAATCGCTTCCACGGCTTCAAGGTCATTGAAAGGTGCCCTTACAAACCCGCTTACCAGGGGCTCGAAACCAGCCTGGACCCGGCGATTGCCGGTGGCGGTGAGGGTGGCCAGGGTGCGCCCGTGGAATGAATTCTCCATGACAATGATGGTGGGGGCAGCGATGTTGCGCTGGTGACCATAATGACGAGCCAGCTTGATGGCGGCTTCATTGGCTTCTGCGCCGGAGTTGGCAAAGAAGACGCCATCCATCCCGGTCAGGTCGCAGACCCGCTGCGCCAGCTGTTGCTGGAGCTTGCAGTGGAACAGGTTGGAGCAGTGAGTCAGGCGCTCCGCCTGCTGGCTGATCGCGTGCGCCACCCCGGGGTGGCTGTGCCCGAGGCCGCAGACCGCAATGCCGGTGAAGGTATCGAGGTAGCGCTGGCCTTCGGTATCGTAGAGCCACATGCCTCGGCCGTGTTCAAAAACAACCGGCAGACGACCGTAAGTGTTGAGCAATGGCTGCTCCGCCATGGCAGGGCCTCGTCTCAAATAAAAAAGGCAGCTGTCATAGCTGCCTCTGCAAAAGAGTAATACTAGCGTTAAACTGGCGCTCTCGCAACGTCCCGGAGGTTGTCCATTGCGGCACCGGGAGGTGGTGGTTGGGGTCGGAAAGACCCAGTACAATAGTCAAGTATGATCTGGTGCTGTAGAATTCGGCGCAAATCCTTACCAGCTACGCCCGACGACCGGAGGACTCATGGATATCAATGAGAACATCAAGCAACAGCTTCAGGAAAACCCGATTCTTCTGTACATGAAGGGAACGCCCCAGGCCCCCCAGTGCGGCTTCTCCGCCAAGACGGTGCAGGCGCTGATGGCATGTGGTGAACGTTTTGCCTATGTGAATATCCTGGATAACGATGAGCTGCGTGAAGCCCTCAAGACCTATTCCAACTGGCCCACGTATCCACAGCTTTACGTGAACGGTGAGCTTGTAGGGGGCTGTGACATCATTCTCGAGATGTATGAAAGCGGCGAACTCGAGGAAGCGGTCAAGAACGCCGCCCCGCAGGAGGACAGTGAGTCCTGAGCCATCGCTTTATTCCCCCTGTTCGCGAGGGGGCTCGAAAACGAGCCTGACCCGGAATCGGTCGCTGCCTTCAGGGGGTTCCGGGAAGGGGCTGGCGGACAGAGCAGCCTGGCGCCCCAGGCTGTCGAGCGCTTCCGAGCCTGACGATTCCTTGATGCGGGCGCGGCGCAGTGCGCCGTTGTCCATCAGGCGCAGCTCCAGTGTCACGGTCCGTGCTTCCTCGAGATTTCCCAGTGCCTGCTCATAGCGGATTTCCCCGGCAATTTTTTCCCATAGCTTTATTTCATAATCGGAGAGATTCCGTGCGTCCTCACGACTGAGTCTTGTAATTTGCGTGTCTTCGGCAGGCGCGTCGGTTTCCGGGGAACGGTTGCCGAACAGCTGCCGGAATGATGACACAAATTTCTCGCTGCCCGATTCGGGACTGGCGGCGGAAAGGTCGGGGCGCCCCGGGGTTTGTGTTTGCGGTGGTGCCTCGATGGGGGCAGTGCGTTCCCCGTCGTCACGACCAATCACGGGCTTACTGCCGCCGGATTTGGTCGATTGCGCCTGGGAGCGAGAGCCCTGACGATCCTCACGGGAGGCGGCTGACTGGTTCGGGCTCTGGCCCGCGGGCGCAATCCGGACGCTGACGGAAAGGGGCTCGCGCTCCGGCTCCGGGGGAAGCTGGAGCCAGGCCAGGGCCAGCATCGCCAGCAGCACATGGAGGAACAGCGCGAGCGAGAGCGACAGGATAATCCGGTAGGTTACTGTGTTCTTTGTCTCCTGCATGGAACCCCGGGCCGTGTACAGCGAATTCAGCCGGCCTTGCGGGTGAGGCCTCCAACAACAGCATCCAACGCCCGGTCAACCAGCGCGCCCTGCTCGAGAACCATGAGGCGTTCCCGCCGTAACTCATGGGCCAGTTCGTTGCGGCTCTTCTCGACTACTTTGAGCCCCATGCGGTTGACGAAGACAAAGCTGTCCGCTTCCTCAATAACCGCGGAAAGCCTGCACCGGAAGCAGGTGCCATTGACCAGCCGGAATTCGACCCAGTCACCCACCTGGACGCCCTCAAGGGTCTCATAGTGCTCGGCCATGACCGCGTCCTCAAGGGCCTGCTCCCATTCAACAGCCGTAGTGGTCGTTGCCGGGGGCACTTCGTCCGGAATCTCCGGGTTGAGGCTATCCTCCGCCGCTTCGGCCAGCGCCTGGCGGCGGAAGGAATCGGTCAGTTCCTTCTTGAGTTCAGCCATCATGCCATCAAGCCGGTTGGCATTATAGGAGACTTCCTCGAGTCCGGCACGCACCGATTTGAGCAGGGTGGGGACCAGACGAACCCACTGCTCCCGGTTCTGGCTCTGCGGTTGTGGGCGCAGGCACCACAGAAGGTCATCCACAACACGAACGGTCTGGGCCCAGCGGTGCTCGGCGTCGTCACGCAGATAGGCGAGAAACATGACCCGACTCCAGCCATGAACGAGAAGTTCGCGCACGCTGTCCGGTACATGGCGGTTTTTCAGTCGTTCCTTCAGGACCTGGTCCACGGTCTCCTGGGCTTTTCGGGATTTGATGCGCCCGCGCTCCGACTCCCGGGTGCGCTGCTCGACGAGGCTTGCCTTGCGGTTTTCCCGGCCCAGGAACTCTTCGAATTCGTCATACAGTGTCTCGAACAGGGTAATTTCCCCGTTGAAGTCCTCAAGAATCCGATGCACCACACGATGGATCTCGTCATAGAGCCGGTCGCGGTTCTTTTCCCCGTGGTTGCTCCACCCAATACCCGCACGCGCCAGTGCGTTCAGCAGCTTCCGGGCAGGGTGTGAGGGCTTGCTGAAGAAACTGTGGTCCTTGACTACCACCTTCAGGATCGGTATCTGCAGCCGGCTGATCAGTACCTGGATGGGCGGCGAGAGGTTATGGTCGTCCAGGACGAATTCGAACAGGAGAGCGACCAGATTGATGAGGTCTTCATCCATGCTCTGGAGCGCCGGCATGCGATCCTCTGTGGTCGGCTGACGCGCCAGCAGGTCACTGATCATTTCCCTGAGGTCCGGTCGCCTCTGGGTCAGATCTGATTCAGCTATGGGTTGCGGCATCTGTGATAGCAAATCGTACAATTCCTTTTTCGATACGATATAAAATGAGTCAGACTCCGCGGAGCCGCCAAATGTATCCGGGCTGTGGCGACGGTACCCTGCAAGCAATGCCCCGATGCTTTCAAGGAATTCCTTGCCGGATGCGGCATCCGCGGCGCTCTCCTTTTCCCTGTTCCGGCGTGCCTGCGAGTCAGATACCTGTTCGCTTTTATGCGCCTTATAGTGGAAATTGGGAACGACGCCGGCCTGGATCAGGATACGGTTTGCCTCGTCCAGTACAAGCCCGAGACTGGCCAGAACGTAACGGTCAAAGTGTTTCAGCAGGATGAGTCGTTCACGGATCTGAATATCCAGATCACTGCAGGCCTCGCGGAAGAGGTTGCTGAGGGGCTCCGGAGCCAGTGGGTTGACGGGGCTGTCGCTGCTGTGTCCGTGATACAGCGAGGTAAGCCGGGTCTGGAGTGGCAGCAGTGTTCCCTGGAAGGTAACGGCCGCCTTGTTGGTCATGGCACTGATGGCTACCTGCTCTTCGAGGTCGTCATTATCCACCAGTGACAGATTGTCCGCGTTGACGGATTGCCGGGGCTTCTCGTGCCGACGGGTGATGTCGCTTGCCGGGGGGTGGCGGAAGAGGTTGGCCAGCCCTTCCTGGAACTGCTTTTCGATCCCTTTGCGTTTGATGCGGACCTCACGCATGGTCTCGAAATAGCGGTTCTGGTCATTGTTACTCCGGGCGCCATTGGCGAGTTCGAAAAGTGAGTCGTCAATGGCGTCAAGGGCGCCGGCGAGCAGGTCCGCAAGTCCTGGCGCAATAGTCTCCCAAACCTGCCGGATTTCCCGTGGTAGCCGGTTGTTGTCTTGTGCGCCCAGTGTCGATGAGACTGAATGAATGCGGGATTGTTCACTCATGGCTGACTCCGTAGGGGCGCCTCGACTGCGGAGGAGCGGGAGAATGGCTCTGTCGGCATGGGGTGCTGCAGTGCCACCGGATAGTTCAGTGTACAAAGTGTACAAAAAAATAACAAAAGATTACGTGTCGGAGTCTGTGAGCGAGTTCGCGTTATTGCGATCGGGGCGGTGCTTCTGCCAGCGGGGGATGGATGCGTACGGTACGGATGACGTTGTCCTTGATCTGCAGGGTCTCCAGGCGTAGCCCGTAGAGGTTGAGGCAGAGATTACTCTCGGGAATGGCTTCAAGGTATTCGGTGATGAGTCCGTTGAGGGTCTTGGGACCGTCAGTGGGCAGCTGGAGCTCCAGTGCCCGGTTCAGGGTGCGGATGGGCGTGGTTCCGTCAACAATGGTGGTGCCGTCATCCTGGGGCAGGATGTCCTGGCTGCTGCTTGACGCAAAGTCGGTAGTGAACTCGCCCACAATTTCTTCGAGTATGTCCTCAAGTGTCGCGATACCCAGCACATCGCCGTATTCGTCCACAACGATGCCGATGCGGCGACGCTCTTTCTGGAAATTGAAAAGCTGGGTGTGGAGGGGCGTACTTTCAGGGATGAAATAGGGCTCCCGGCACAACTGCATCAACGTGGCCTTGTTGACTTCGTCGTTGTCGAGAAGCCGGCTGACGTTGCGCAGATGAAGGATGCCTACAGTGTTGTTAATGTCCCCGCGATACACGGGCAGTCGGGTGTGCTGGCTGCCCCGTATGACTCTGAGAATCTCGCCGACGCTGTCTTCCAGGTCGATGCCGATAACCTCGTTTCGCGGCACCATAATATCGTTAACGGTGACCTTCTCCAGGTCGAGAATGCTGATCAGCATATCCTGGTGCCGGCCGGGCAGCATGGAGCCGGATTCATTGACCAGGGTGCGCAGCTCCTCACGGCTGAGGTGATCCTCGCCGGTGCCGTTTTTCAGCTTCACGCCCATCAGTCGAAGCAGGTTATTGGTGATCAGGTTCAGTACCCATACCACTGGGTAGAAGATCTTCAGGAGGGGGCCCAGGATATGTGAGGCCGGAAAGGCAATGCGTTCCGGGTACAGCGCGGCCAGTGTCTTGGGGGTGACCTCGGAGAAGATGAGAATGGTGATGGTCAGGCCGATGGTGGCGATGACAACACCCGCGTCGCCCCAGATGCGCACGGCAATGAGGGTGGCGATGGCCGAAGCAGAGATATTGACGAAGTTGTTGCCAATGAGGATGACGCCAATGAGCTGGTCGGTCCGTTCCAGGAGCCGCGTGGCTCGCCGGGCGCCGCGGTGGCCTTCCTTGCTGAGGTGCTTGAGGCGATATCGGTTCAGCGCCATCATCCCGGTTTCGGAGCTGGAGAAAAACGCCGAGAGGATGATCAGCAGAACCAGGATACTGCCAAGGACGGTCAGGGATGCGTCGTTCACAACTGGATTCCGTTGGGGTTGAGTGTGGGCTTACAGAATAAATTCAATGACCAGGCGGCTTCCGAAATAGCCCACCGTCAGAAGGGCGCAGCCAACCAGGGTCCAGCGGCTGGCCACTGCCCCGCGCCACCCCTGGAGTTGGTGGCCTACGATCAGGGCTGTAAAGACCAGCCATGCCAGAAGGGTGAAGACGGTCTTGTGGGCGAGCTGTTGCCCGAAAATGTCCTCGATGAAGATGGCCCCGACGATAATGGCCAGTGTCAGGATGGCGACGCCGGTATTGATGAGTCCGAACAGCAGGCTTTCCATGGTCTCCAGTGGCGGTAGTGTCCGCACCAGCAGGCTGTTTCGATGGTCCTTGAGCTGGTGGTGCTGAAGGTAAAGAAGCACCGCCTGGATGGCGGCCAGGGCAAGGAAGCTGAATGCGGTCACTGCCAGCAGTACATGGATCAGCACACCGATATTGGATTCATCAATGACGCGGGGCCCTGTGTAGAACGCTAGTTTTGCCAGGATGGTGATCGCGGCAAACGGGTAGGCAACCAGCAGCAGGTTCTGCACGGGTCTGGCCAGCGACAGGCCAATAATCAGAATGACCACCAGGGCGGACACTGCCATCGCGGCCACCAGCACCGAGAGGTTAACGCCGCTGTCCAGAACCATGTATTGTGTCGCCAGCACGAGATGGGCGGCTACCCCGAGAACACCCGCCAGAAGTGCCAGACGCTGGGCGGGCGTTTGCTGTGTGCGCAGGTGCAGGAGTTGAAGGACAAATCCGGCTCCATAGAGTATAACGGCGGTGAAGGCGATGATGGTCGTGCCCATGGGCGTCATGAGTTTCCGGCTTGTGTCGGCTTCAGGGTCCTCCGTCAAACGGATTTTTACGGCCCCGGTTCGTGTCAGGCGTTCAGTCTGGTTATAATAGCCCATCGATGCAACTGGATGGGACCTTCCCGTTCCTATTTAGCCAACCAACGAATGCCGAACGTTTCATGTTTGATAATCTGACAGACCGGCTTTCCGGAAGCCTTCGAAAAATCTCCGGTCAGGCAAAACTGACGGAAAACAATATCAGTGAAACGCTGCGGGAAGTCCGCATGGCGTTGCTGGAGGCGGACGTCGCGCTGCCGGTGGTCAAGGCTTTCGTTGATAATGTGCGTCAGAAGGCTGTCGGGCAGGAGGTCATGCGCAGCCTCAGCCCGGGGCAGGCTTTCATCAAGATCGTGCAGAGCGAACTCGAGGCCGTCATGGGCGCTGCCGAGCCCCTTGAGCTCAGCGGCAAGCCCCCGGCGGTGATCATGATGGCGGGTCTTCAGGGCGCGGGCAAGACCACCAGTGTTGCCAAGCTGGCGCGCTACCTGAAGGAGCGCGAAAAGAAATCGGTACTGGTGGTCAGCGCCGACATCTACCGTCCGGCCGCCATCAACCAGCTCGAGACCCTCGCGGGTGAGGTGGATGCCAGCTTCTACCCCAGCAGCACTGACCAGGACCCGGTTACCATCGCCAACAACGCTGTGGATGAAGCGCGGCGTCGTTTCATCGACGTGGTGATCGTGGACACAGCGGGCCGTATGCATGTTGACGAGGGTATGATGGATGAAATCGGCCGCCTGAATAAGGCCGTTTCGCCCAATGAGACCCTTTTCGTCGTGGATGCCATGAGCGGTCAGGACGCCGCCAATACCGCCAAGGCCTTCAGCGATGCCCTGCCGCTCAGTGGGGTCATCCTGACCAAGGCGGATGGCGACGCGCGTGGGGGTGCAGCGCTGTCTGTCCGTCATATCACCGGACGACCCATCAAGTTCCTGGGTGTGGGTGAGAAAACGGACGCGCTGGAAGTCTTTCACCCGGACCGTATCGCCTCGCGGATCCTGGGCATGGGCGATGTGCTGTCGCTGATCGAGGACGCCGAGCAGAAGGTTGACCAGAAAAAGGCTCAGCGGCTGACCAAGAAGATCAAGAAGGGCAAGAAGTTTGATCTTGAGGATTTCCGCGATCAGCTTCAGCAGATGAAGAATATGGGCGGTATGGGTGCCATGCTGGAGAAGCTGCCCGGTATGGGGCAGTACCAGGAGATGGCGGAAAAGCAGGTCAATGACAAGTCCATTGGCCGCATGGAAGCCATTATCTCAGGCATGACCCCTCATGAGCGCCGCTACCCCGATGTCATCAGCAGTTCCCGCAAGCGGCGTATTGCCAATGGTTCCGGGGTGCAGATGCAGGAGGTTAACCGCCTGCTGAAGCAGCATAAGCAGATGCAGAAAATGATGAAGAAGATGGGCAGTAAAGGCGGCATGGCCAACATGATGCGCGGAATGCAGGGCATGATGGGCGGCCAGGGCGGACCAGGAGGGCCGAGCGGTCCTGCTGGTGGCGCCGGTGGTGGCATGCCGCCCCTGGGTCGGCGTTGAATGCGGATTGACGGTTTTCAGCACCGTCTTTTTGCAGTAGAATGCCAGCCCTTTCGCACGGGCGGTTTCGGATCGCCCTGCAATTTTATTAATACAACAGGACAGTCGTTGAAATGGTAACAATCCGTTTGACACGAGGTGGCGCCAAAAAGCGTCCGTTCTATCACGTACAGGTGACGGACAGCCGTAAATCCCGTGATGGCCGATACATTGAGCGTCTGGGATTCTTCAATCCGGTGGCGCGAGGCGGCGAAGAGCGGCTGCGGCTGGATACTGAGCGCGCCCAGCACTGGATTGATCAGGGCGCCCAGCCCAGCGAGCGGGTGAGCAGCCTGATCAAAGAGGCAGCTTCCAAGTAACGGCGGCCAGCGTCGAAGGAGGCCAGGGTGACGTCCGTTTCCAGTGAGACGGTGCTGGGTCAGATAACGTCAGTGTTCGGTATTCAGGGGTGGGTCAAGGTCTACTCCTACACGGAACCGCTGGACAATATCTTCCAGTATCCGGTCTGGATTCTGGCCGGCACCGGTGCTTCAAAGCGTTGTAGGCTCAGCAAGGGGCGTTGGCACGGTAAGACGCTTCTGGCAAAGCTCGATGGCGTGGATGATCGTGACCAGGCAGCCCAGCTGTGCGGCAGCGAGATCCGTATCGCTACAGAGGATCTGCCGCCGCTGGAAGAAGGCGAGTACTACTGGTATCAGCTTGAAGGGCTGCGGGTGGTAACCTCCGATGATCAGGATCTCGGTGTGGTGGATCACCTTATTGAGACCGGGTCCAACGATGTTCTGGTGATTGAGCCGGATTCCGGGAGTATTGATGGTCGGCAGAGACTGATCCCCTTCCTGCCGGACCAGAGTATTGAATCGGTCCAGCTTGAGTCCGGCGTTGTGGTTGTGAACTGGGACCCGGATTTCTGAACAGGGGAGCAGCGCAACTTGCGCATAGGGGCGGTCACGATCTTCCCGGAGATGTTCCGGGCTATTACGGATTATGGCATCACCAGTCGCGCAGTGTCTGAAGGGCTGCTGCAGCTGGAGACCGTGAATCCCAGGACGTTCACTACGGATCGGCACCGCACCGTGGATGATCGCCCCTATGGCGGTGGACCGGGCATGGTCATGAAACCCGAGCCACTGGAGGCTGCCCTGGACTCGGCCGTCGAGGCCGTAGGGGGTAGCGCGAGGGTGATCTACCTCTCGCCACAGGGACGGCTTCTGGATCAGTCCCTGGTGGAGGCGCTGGCGCAAGAGCCGGCGCTGGTGCTCCTGTCCGGCCGCTATGAAGGGGTCGATGAGCGGGTTATAGAAGCCCGCGTGGATGACGAGATCTCCATCGGAGACTATGTCCTGAGTGGTGGAGAACTTGCATCCATGGTGCTGGTGGACGCGGTGGTCCGCCAGATTCCGGGGGTGCTGGGACACAGCCAGTCGGCGGCGGAGGATTCGTTTGCCGATGGGCTTCTTGACTGTCCCCATTACACCCGACCGGAGCGGTTTAATGATTGCCCTGTTCCGGAGGTGCTCCTTCAGGGGGATCACGAACGGATACGACGCTGGCGTCTGAAGGAATCACTGGAACGGACGCTGGCACGACGCCCCGACCTTCTCGAAGGAAAGGCGCTGTCGAAGGAAGAACAGGAACTGCTGGCTGAGATCCGAGAGGAGCAGTCAGGGGTTACTATTTCAGGTAAATGATGGTCCGGACCGGGGCATCCAAGACTGGTGTTTAGGAGCGAACGATGAGTGGCAAAAGCAGCATCATCCAAGAGATTGAAAAAGAACAGATCAAAGAAGGATCCGTGCCTGAGTTCGGCCCTGGTGACACCGTGGTGGTCCAGGTCCGCGTGACGGAAGGCAACCGTGAGCGTCTCCAGGCCTTTGAAGGCGTGGTGATTGGCAAGCGCAATCGCGGCCTCAATTCCTCGTTTACCGTGCGTAAGCGGTCCTACGGCATTGGCGTTGAGCGTACCTTCCAGACGCACTCGCGGCTGATTGACAATATTTCCGTCAAGCGCCGCGGTGATGTCCGCCAGGCTAAGCTCTACCATCTGCGCGCGCTGTCCGGTAAGGCTGCACGGATCAAGGAAAAGCTTGGCTGAAACACGCAATGAGTCATTCATTGCCGATTTCAGTGAGTCGCTCTGGCTCGAGTCGGGCCTGAGCGATCGGTCCAGGCTCTCCTACGAGAGCGATCTGCGGCAATTCAGTCGCTGGTTGACCGAACGTCATCCAGGGACCGAACTTGCCGGGGTCGACCGAACCTGCCTCATGGACTATCTCGCCAGTGTGCTCTCCGAGGGCGCCAGGGCCAGTACCGCCGCGCGCCGTCTTTCAACCCTGAGACGCTTCTACCGCTACCTTCTGCGTGAAGGGCATATACCCCAGGATCCTACGCTCAAGCTTGATAACCCCCGTCTGACACGCCGTCTTCCGGACACGCTTACCGAGGCGGATATTGATGCGCTCCTTGATTGTCCCGACACGGATGAGCCCCTGGAACTGCGTGATCGTGCCATGATGGAGCTGCTGTATGCCTGTGGCCTGAGGGTGTCCGAACTGGTGGCCCTGCGCATAGTCCAGGTCAACCGGCGCCAGGGCGTGGTGCGTCTTACGGGCAAGGGGGACAAGGAAAGGCTGGTGCCAATGGGCGAAGAGGCTCTTGAATGGCTCGAGCAGTATCTGGAGCAGGCACGGCCTGTGCTCGCCGGTGACCGTGGGGGCGATGCGCTCTTTCCGGGCGCACGCGGCGGCCACCTGACACGCCAGGCGTTCTGGTACCGGATTCGCCAGTACGCAACGCGGGCCGGCATTAACAAGCCTCTTTCGCCGCATACACTGCGCCATGCCTTTGCGACCCACCTGCTCAATCACGGCGCGGATCTGCGCGTTGTCCAGATGCTCCTGGGGCACAGCGACCTGTCCACCACCCAGATCTACACCCATGTGGCGCGGGAGCGGCTGCAGAATCTTCACAGAACGCACCATCCGCGGGGCTAGGCGGGGACAGGGAGAACCTTTTTCGTTACCCTGTACGAATAATCGCCTGATCTGACTGTTTCGGAGACCAAGATGGCTTATTTCTGTTGTAAAGGTTCACTGTTGCGCATCCTGTTGCTTCCCCTTGCGCTGGTTTTCGCCTCTTCGGTTATGGCTGAGAGCGCCGAGGAGCGGATTCGCAGCGTGCTCTCCGAACAGGTGCCCCGGCTACAGGTCAGGGAGATCCGGGAGACGGACATGGAAAACATCTACGAGGTGCGCACGGCTCAGGAGACCCTTTACATGACAGGGGACGCCAGCCATGCCTTTCTCGGGACCATGCTGCGTTTTGATGACGAGGACGGCATCGTGAATGTCACGGAACAGGGACGCTCGGTGGAACGCCGGGAAGCCCTGGCCTCTGTCTCCGCCGAGGACATGATCACCTTTTCGCCCGAATCGGAGGTCAAGGCAACACTCCATGTGTTCACGGACATCAACTGCGGCTATTGCCGCAAGCTGCACCGGAACATGGAGGCCATGAACGACATGGGGATCCAGGTGAACTACCTGGCCTTTCCGCGCGGCGGCCCCGGCACGGAGGGGTATCGCAAGGCCATCAATGCCTGGTGTGCCGATGATCCGAAAAAGGCCATCACACAGGCAAAACAGGGCGAATCGATTCCGGATCGCGACTGTGATCATCCGGTGAAGGAACAGTTCGAGCTCGGACAGGCACTGGGCGTTTCCGGGACCCCGGCGCTGATACTGGAGAGTGGCCGTATGGTGCGTGGTTTCAGGCCGCCCCGGGCGCTCGCGCAGATCCTGGATCTGAACAGCTAGGCATGCGATTGCATCGAGTTTTTTTTGGACCACAAAGCGTATAATATGCGCTTTTCTTCAGGCGTTGTGCCCATAACAAACGCGAACCGGATCATAGAGGTGCTCAGTTGAAGGATGTGAATATCGGAATCTGTGGCCTGGGAACCGTCGGTGGCGGAACCTGGGAAGTGCTGCAGCGTAATGCCCGGCTGATTGCCGGTCGCGCAGGGTGCAACCTCAAGGTCGCCCGCGTAGCAAGCCGGCGCCCCCGGCCTGATCTTGGCCTGGGCGACACCCCGTTTTCCACCGATATTTATGACGTGGTCCGTGATCCCTCCATTGACGTGGTGGTCGAACTCATCGGTGGCTATGACGAGGCACGCGCCCTGGTGCTTGCAGCCATTGCCGAAGGCAAGCATGTTGTGACCGCCAACAAGGCATTGATCGCGGTCTACGGCAACGAGATCTTCGCTGCAGCCAGGGAAAAGAACGTTATCGTCGCCTATGAGGCGGGTGTAGCCGGTGGTATCCCGGTTATGAAGGCCATCCGTGAAGGCTTGGCCGCCAACCGCATCAACTGGCTTGCGGGCATTATCAACGGCACTGGCAACTATATACTGACGGAAATGCGCGCGGGCCGCGCCTTCGACGAGGTGCTCAAGGAAGCCCAGGCGCTGGGGTACGCAGAGGCGGACCCGACATTTGACGTGGAAGGCACCGATGCTGCCCACAAGTTGACCATCATGGCGTCTGCGGCCTTTGGCGTGCCTTTGCAGTTTGAGCGTGCCTATACCGAGGGCATCAGCAGGCTGACCCCCTATGACATTTCCCATGCCGAAGCGCTCGGGTATCGCGTGAAGCACCTGGGGATTGCGCGCTCGCGTGAGGATGGCATTGAGCTTCGGGTTCACCCGACGCTGGTTCCGGTGGAAAACCTCATCGCCAAGGTTGATGGCGTAACCAATGCCATCCTGGTGGACGGGGATGCCGTTGGGCAGACCATGTATCACGGTCCCGGCGCCGGCGACGAGGCAACGGCCTCCTCGGTGATCGCGGATCTGGTCGATGTGGCGCGGGTGGTTGTCAGTGGCAGTGAGCACCGGATTCCTTACCTCGGCTTCGAGGCGGAGGCCGTGACCGACCATCAGATCCTTCCAGCGGAAGAGTTCCGCTCCGCCTATTACCTGCGTATCCAGGCGCTGGACAAGCCCGGCGTCCTGGCCAAGATCGCAGCGATTCTGAGTGATCAGGGCATCAATATCGAGTCCATCATGCAGAAGGAATCCGAGCTTCATGATGGGCATATTCCGCTGATCCTGCTCACACACACCGTGCTCGAGAAGCAGGTGAACAAGGCTATCTCCGAAATTGAGGCGCTGCCGGAGGTTGAGGACCAGGTGGTCCGCATCCGGGCCGAGAACTTTCTCTGAATTCTGACGACAGGAATGACCCTTGAGATACATCAGCACCCGTGGCAAGGCGCCCGCGCTTGATTTTGAAGACGTACTCCTGACAGGTCTGGCCACCGACGGTGGCCTTTATGTGCCGGAAACCCTGCCGCGCTATACGCCGGAAGAGCTGATGGCGCTGCGCGGCCTGCCCTATGATGAACTGGCCTGCCGGGTCATGTTCCCCTTTGTGGAAGGGTCGATTCCGGAGTCTGATTTCAGGGCCATGGTTCAGGAAACCTATGCCGGTTTCACGCACAGGGCGGTAGCGCCCATGGTGCAGCTGGACGCCAATGAGTGGGTGATGGAGCTGTTCCGTGGTCCAACCCTGGCGTTCAAGGACTTTGCCCTGCAGCTTCTGGGTCGCCTGCTCGACTATTTTCTGGAGAAGCGCAACCAGCACGTCGTGATCCTCGGGGCGACTTCCGGGGATACGGGATCGGCGGCCATCGAGGGATGTCGCCACTCCAGTCACGTGGATATCTTCATACTGCACCCCCATGAGCGTGTTTCCGAGGTGCAGCGCCGCCAGATGACCACGGTGCACAGTGACAACGTCCATAACATTGCGGTCACGGGTAACTTTGATGACTGCCAGAAGATGGTCAAGGCCAGCTTCGGCGACCAGTCCTTCCTGGGCGGCAAGACCTCGCTGGTGGCAGTGAATTCCATCAACTGGGCCCGGATCATGGCCCAGATTGTCTATTACATCTACGCGTCCCTAGCGCTGGGTGGTCCGCATCGGAGCCTTGCGTTCTCGGTGCCGACGGGCAACTTCGGGGACATCTTCGCCGGTTACCTGGCGCGGAATATGGGGCTGCCGGTCCAGCAGCTGGTGGTCGCCACCAACCAGAACGACATCCTGCACCGCTTCATCAGCGAGAATCAGTACCAGCCCGGCAAACTCCAGCACACCCTGTCGCCGAGCATGGACATCACCATCTCCAGCAACTTCGAACGCCTGCTTTTCGATCTCTACGGCCGGGATAGCTCGGGCGTGGTGGATTTCCTTGAGGCGGCCTCCCAGGGTGCCGTACAGCTCGAGGAAACCCGCTGGCGGGGTGCGCGCCGGCTGTTCGACAGCTACACGGTCAATGACCAGCGCACGTGCGAGGTGATTGGCGAGGTGTACGGTGAGGCCGGGTATCTGCTGGACCCGCATACCGCCATCGGCGTCGAGTCGGCACGCCGCTGCCGCCGGGATGTGACGGTGCCGATGGTGACCATGGGCACGGCGCACCCGGCTAAGTTTCCGGATGCGGTATCCCGTTCCGGTGTGGACGTAGAGGCCGGCCTCCCCGAACACCTGTCCGACCTTATGGAGCGGGAAGAGCGGTTTACCGTGCTCAACAACGATCTTGCCGAGATCCAGGACTTCATGGCCCGTAACTGGAAATTCGCTGAAAACTGATTACGGCAGCCGCTGATGCGCAAGACCCTTGTTCCCCGGCCGGTACCGCCGGAGGCGCTATCCGGAGAGGAGCTGCACCCGCTTTTGCGTCGTCTCTACGCCGCGCGGGGCGTGACCTCCGCTTCTGAGCTCGACTACCAGCTGGGTGCCCTGGCACGCCCCCAACGGCTCAGGGATATTGATAGGGCCGCCCGTTACCTTCTTGACGCCATTGAAGCGGACCAGCGAATTCTGATCGTGGGGGATTTCGATGCCGACGGGGCAACCAGCACCGCGGTGTCGATCCTCGGCCTTCAGATGCTGGGCGCCCGCCAGCTCGACTACCGCGTTCCCAGCCGCTTCACGGATGGCTATGGCCTCACGCCCGGCATCATCGAGGGCCTGCGTGACGAGAGCCGCCTGCCGGACCTTCTGCTGACCGTCGACAATGGCATTTCCGCCCACGAGGGCGTCGCCGCGGCGCGCGAAGCCGGCATCGAGGTGGTGGTAACCGACCACCACCTGCCGGGGGAGACCCTGCCCGACGCCAGTGCCATCGTGAACCCGAACCAGCCGGGGTGTGAGTTTCCTTCATCCGGAATCGCCGGCGTTGCCGTTGTTTTCTATGTGCTCAGCGCCCTGCGCAGCCTGCAGCGGGAAGCCGGATGGTTCCAGGAAAAGGAACCCTCCCTGGGGGCACTTCTGGACCTGGTTGCCCTTGGCACGGTCGCTGATGTGGTGCCGCTGGATCACAACAACCGGATCCTGGTGGAGCAGGGCCTGAAACGAATCCGGGCCGGGCGTATGCGTCCCGGCATCAGGGCACTCCTGGACATTGCCGGACACGATCCGGCAACCATCGAGGCCTCGGACCTCGGATTCACCGTCGGGCCACGCCTGAATGCGGCAGGCCGACTGGATGACATGTCCGTGGGCATCGAATGCCTGCTGAGCGAGGACGAACACCGGGCCTACGAACTGGCCCGCGAACTGGACGCCCTCAACCGCGAACGCCGCTCCATAGAAACCGGCATGAAGGAAGAAGCGGAAAAGGCCGTCGAGGCCCTGGCGCTGGAAAGTGAAGAACTCCCGAGCGCACTCTGCCTGTTCGACGAAACCTGGCACCAGGGCGTCATCGGCCTCCTCGCCTCCCGCCTCAAGGAAAAATTCCACCGCCCCGTCATCGCCTTCGCCCTCGACGACGACGGCGACCTCAAAGGCTCCGCCCGCTCCATCCCCGGCCTCCACATCCGCGACCTCCTGGCCGCCCTGGACACCCGCGAACCCGGCCTGCTAACCCGCTACGGCGGCCACGCTATGGCCGCAGGCATGTCACTCGCCCGCGACCAACTCGAACGCTTCCGCTCGACACTCAACACCCTGATCGAAGAACGCACCGACCCCGAACTCTTCGCGCCCGAGATCTACACCGACGGCGAACTTGAACCCGACCACATGACCCTGGACACCGCCCGCCTCCTCGCCGGCGCCGGCCCCTGGGGGCAGGGCTTCCCTGAACCGGTTTTCAGCGGCGACTTCCGACTCGTCGAGCAGCGTATCGTAGGGGAACGCCACCTCAAGGTGCTGATCCAGGTCCCAGGGATGGACCAACTGGTGGATGGTATTGCGTTCAATGTGGATACGGATGTTTGGCCAAGTCGGGGAGAGTGGGCGAGGTTGGCGTACCAGCTCGATGTAAACCGGTACAAGGGACGGGAGCGATTGCAGTTCCGCGTGATCTACCTCGAATCCCTGGGTGAATGAGCGTTCGGAGGAGGTGGGTGCCTTCGTCCGGGAAGCTCCGGAGCCATGGATGGCGGAGGGCAGCGTACACGGATGTATTCACAGCGATTCCCGGACGAAGGCACCCGCCTCCTCCGAACGCTCATTCTCTACGCCCGGCGTGTTCATGCAACCACTGATCCGTTAAAATGCCCCATTCATTATCACCAGCCGCATAGAAAAAGGTAGTCAGGCATGGAAACCAATCCCATCGTTCAGACCATTCGTGACCTGGAAGCGCGCACTGAAGCGCTTAGGGGGTATCTTTGACTACGACACCAAGAAAGAGCGACTGACCGAAGTCGAACGCGAACTGGAACAGCCGGCAGTCTGGAACGACCCCGAACGCGCCCAGAACCTGAACAAGGAACAGTCCAGGCTGCACGGCATCATCGCCACCCTCGACAAGCTGAGCAACGGCATCCGCGACGCCGAGGAACTGCTGGAAATGGCCGAGGCTGAAGAGGATCACGGCGCCGCCGACGAAGTCACCAGCGAGCTGGAGAAGATGCAGGGCGAGCTCGAAACCCTCGAGTTCCGCCGCATGTTCTCCGGCGACATGGACGAGAACAACTGCTACATGGACATCCAGTCCGGCTCCGGCGGTACCGAGGCGCAGGACTGGGCCAACATGCTGCTGCGCATGTACCTGCGCTGGGCCGAAGCCAAGGGCTTCAAGGCCGAGGTGGTGGAAGCCCAGGACGGCGATGTGGCCGGGCTCAAGAGTGCCACCGTGAAGATCGAGGGCGAGTACGCCTACGGCTGGCTCCGGAGCGAGACCGGGGTGCATCGCCTGGTGCGCAAGTCGCCCTTTGATTCCGGCAGCCGCCGGCATACGTCCTTTGCGTCCGTCTTTGTATCGCCCGAGATTGACGACAACATCGAGATCCAGATTGACCCGTCCGATCTGCGGGTGGATGTCTACCGCGCTTCCGGTGCGGGCGGACAGCACGTTAACACCACCGAATCCGCCGTGCGCCTGACGCACCAGCCCACCGGTATCGTGGTGGCCAACCAGAGCGGGCGCTCCCAGCATGCCAACAAGGACCAGGCCATGCAGCAGATGCGGGCCAAGCTCTACGAGCTTGAGCTGCAGAAGCGCAACGAGGAAAAGCAGGCCAAGGAAGAGAACAAGTCCGATATTGGCTGGGGTAGTCAGATCCGGTCCTATGTGCTGGATGACCAGCGCATCAAGGATCTGCGCACCCGCGTGGAAACCAGTAACACCCAGGCCGTTCTTGACGGGTCCCTGGACCAGTTCATAGTTGCCAGTCTCAAGCAGGGACTCTAACCGGAGAATCAACCGCACCATGACGGATACCACCGACGCCCCCCAATCCCAGGACGAAAACCGGCTGATTGCCGAGCGCCGTTCCAAGCTTCAGCAGCGGCGCGAGTCCACGGAGATCCCGTTTCCCAACGATTTCCGCCGCGACAGCACTGCGGCCGAGCTGGAATCGAAATACGGCGGCTACAGCAAGGAAGAACTTGCCGAACTGAACCAGACGGTGGCCGTTGCCGGGCGCATGATGCTGGACCGCAAGGCGTTCAAGGTTCTTCAGGACATGACCGGGCGAATCCAGATCTACGCGGACAAGGCCGTCCAGCAGGACACACGGGACTGGGATCTGGGGGATATCGTCGGCGCGCGCGGCACGCTCTCCAAGTCCGGCAAGGGCGATCTCTATGTGGTCATGGACGAATACGTGCTCCTGACCAAGTCCCTGCGTCCGCTCCCGGAAAAGCATAAGGGGCTGGTGGATCCGGAACAGCGCTACCGGCGCCGCTATGTGGATCTCATCATGAACGAGGAGACCCGCAAAACGTTTCAGGCACGCGCCAAGGTCGTCAACGGGATGCGCCATTACCTGACCACCCGGGATTTCATCGAGGCGGAAACGCCCATGCTCCAGGTAATCCCTGGTGGCGCCACTGCACGACCCTTTATCACCCATCACAACGCGCTGGACATTGATATGTACCTGCGGGTAGCCCCGGAGCTCTACCTGAAGCGGCTGGTGGTGGGCGGTTTCGAGAAGGTGTTCGAGATCAACCGCAACTTCCGGAATGAGGGGCTGTCCACGCGCCACAACCCGGAATTCACCATGCTCGAGTTCTACCAGGCCTACGCGGACTACCATGACCTGATGGATCTCACCGAGACCCTGCTGCGGCGCCTGGCCGAGGATGTCTGTGGCAACCCGCAGGTCACGAATACGGTGCGCGATGCGGACGGTGAAGTGGTCGAGACCATTACCTACGATTTTGGCAAGGCCTTTGAACGCATGACCGTCAGGGAGGCAATCCTGACGCATAATCCGGATATGGACGCCGCGGCTCTTGAGGACCGGGACAGCGCGAAGAAGGCGGCCGGGGCACTGGGCATTGAGGTGAAGGAGTCCTGGGGGCTGGGGCGCATCCAGACCGAGATCTTCGAGGAGACGGCGGAGGACAAGCTGATCCAGCCCACCTTCATCACCCGTTATCCCACGGAAGTCTCGCCCCTGGCACGTCGCTGCGATGACGATGCCTCGGTTACCGAGCGCTTCGAGCTCTTCGTCGGTGGCCGGGAAATCGCCAATGGCTTCTCCGAGCTCAACGATGCCGAAGACCAGGCCGCCAGGTTCCGGGAGCAGGCAGAGGAAAAGTCCGCCGGCGATGACGAGGCCATGTTCTATGACGAGGATTACATCACCGCTTTGGAATACGGGCTGCCGCCAACTGCGGGCGAGGGCATCGGTATCGACCGCCTGGTGATGTTGTTTACGGACTCGCCCTCGATCCGTGACGTAATCCTGTTCCCCGCCATGAGACCGGAAAAAGGGTGAATCCTCATGCATCCGGCCACGCAAGCGCTGCTCGGACAACTCAAGACCGGCAACGGCTGGCGTGAACGGCTGGAGCCGGAATTCTCCCAGCCGTATATGGAGTCGCTGGGGAATTTTCTTGCCGCCGAGGAGAAGGCCGGTAAGACCATCTTCCCTAAGGCCGCACACTGTTTCAATGCGCTGAACACCACCGTCTTCGACGATGTCTCGGTGGTGATTCTGGGGCAGGATCCCTACCACGGTCCGGGCCAGGCCCACGGGCTCTGTTTCAGTGTGCGTCCGGGCGTGGAGGTGCCGCCGTCGCTCGTGAACATCTTTAAGGAACTGAACCAGGACCTCGGCACGCCCATCCCCGATCACGGCTGTCTCCAGCCCTGGGCGGAGCAGGGAGTGCTGCTTCTCAACAGCGTGTTGACGGTGAGCCAGGGCAATGCCGGTTCCCATCGCGGGCAGGGGTGGGAGACCTTTACCGATCGCGTGATCCGTTACCTTAATGATGAGCGGGAATCAGTGGTCTTCCTGCTGTGGGGCAGCTACGCCCAGAAGAAAGGCAGTTTTATCGACCGCAACCGGCACCTGGTGCTGGAAGGGCCGCACCCGTCGCCGCTCTCCGCGTACCGGGGCTTTTTCGGCGGACGTTATTTCTCCCGCGCCAATGAGTGGCTGTCAGAAAAGGGGCTGAAACCCGTGGAATGGGGGCTGCCGGACCAGAAGGCCCTGGTCGAGCGTTATCGCCGTCAGGGGTAGGCCGGCAACGACGTATTATCCGTTATGCTTTGTCACTGGCGCCCTGTTGTTCGGGCACGCTGTAGCCGAGGGGCCTGAGGCGTACCCGTGCGGCGGGCTGATCGGCCAGGGTGACGGTTGCCTCCAATGCTTTGTGCGAGAGCACCGCCAGCATATGGCATTCACCTGCTTCCGTGGCAATACAGTCCGTGATGCTGCCAAGCTTGCCGCCGTCCTCATCCACCAGCGGGTCGCCAATCACCGGGGTGCTGTCCACGAAGGTGGCCTCCAGGCGGAAGAGGCTCTTCTTGAGCTGCCCGAGATGGTGCATCCGTGCAATGACTTCCTGGCCCGTGTAACAGCCTTTGGTGAAGCTCACGCCGTTAATGACATGCAGGTTGAGGTTAAGCGGGATATACGCTCCCACGGTTTCCGGTGAGAGGGTAGTAAGGCCGCTCTGGATTTCGGTCAGACGCCAGGCCGAGCCGGGCATATGGCGCACTCCGGCGTCACTGACATCCGCCTTTTCCCAAAGCTCGAACCGCGGTGTGCCATCGGCGAGGGGCAGCGTTGCCACCAGGTAGCCGTAGTCCGTCCGGGCAACCTGATTGTAGGCGCTGGGCAGAGCCTCCGGGGAAACATGAGCCATGGCCGCTTCGGTGCCAACGAGGCCGGTCAGGGACCAGTTTCCGGCAGGACTCATCTCAGCTTTGAAAAATGCAAGGTATTTGCTGAGCTGGTTGCTGACATCTTCGGCAATGGCTGCGGGTAACCGCATCATGACGCAGTCTTCGGATACCCGTAGAAGACGGAACAGGGCGTAGGCCCGCCCCTTGGGATTACAGGCGGCGCCCGGCAGGCTCGTGTCGGATGTCAGCTGTTGGATATCACAGGTGACCTGGCCCTGCAGAAACCGGTCGGTGTCCGGTCCCTGGATCTCAAAGACCTGGTGGTTGTCGATAGGGGCCATGAAGGTATCCGGGAGTTTGTCCGGGGCCGTGATGCTCTGAGACGCGTTCTGCATGCTTTACCTCATCTGAAAGCCGGTCTCTGAGTGTCGTTTCGCTCCGTCTGGCGGTATCGCAGCCAGGCCGTCAGGCGACGCAGTGATTCCGGATCAGTATTGCCAAAACCGGGCCGATCACTCAACAGCAGCGTATGGTTCCTGCAGCCATCGTCAAGCCGGAGCCAGAGCCAACGGTGCGTGATTCGTGACTCCGACGCAACCCGGGCCTGGTGCCGGGTGCCCTTATTGCTGCGCGTCCACAGGCTGTCCCCGCGTACTTCGATCCCTGACAGCGTCCGTGATCCACGGAGCAGCCCCTGACGCAGAAATGCCAGGGCAGCGGCCAGTACACAGCCAATGGCCGGCGCTGCCAGCCATACGTAGTGCGTTGCGCCGGCGAGGAACAGGATAGCGGGTATCCCCCAGGGGGCCGCCGCAAGCAGTCCGATGCCGGGCGCGGCCCTGATCTCAAGATCAACCCGGCTGAACACGCTGAAGGATCAGGTCGATGATTCGGGCTAGTTCCGGATCTTCCGGGCGGCTGCGTTGCATGAACCAGGCAAAGAGATCGTTATCCTCACACTCAATCAGCTGACGATAGCGCACCTGGTCTTCCTCGGGGAGGGATGGATAGACCTCCCTGACGAAAGGAAGCATCAGGATATCCAGCTCCAGCATGCCTCGGCGGCTGTGCCATATCAGCCGCTTGTATTCGATGTCGTTCTCCATCAGTGGTTAACCATCCTGTGTTGGATGCCCCGTGCCGTCAGGCGTCGGAGGCCATGAAAGTGGTTGGGACCAGAACGGTATCCTGGGGATCCGCCAGTTTGCCCGGGTAATCCAGGTTGTAGTGCAGTCCCCGGCTTTCCCGTCGCTGGAGCGCCGAGCAGATGATCAGGTCGGCCACGGAAACCAGGTTGCGCAGCTCGAGCAGGTCATTGCTGACCCGGTAATTGCTGTAGAACTCGCGGATTTCGCTGTGCAGCATATCCACACGATGCTTGGCCCGCTGCAGGCGTTTGGTGGTGCGCACGATGCCCACATAGTCCCACATGAAATGGCGCAGCTCATCCCAGTTGTGGGCGATGACCACGTCCTCATCAGAGTCGCGCACCCGTGATTCGTCCCAGTGGGGGGCCTGTGGGGGTGCTGGGACATGGCGGATCTGCTCATTGATGTCGAGGGCCGCCGCCCGCCCGTAAACCAGGCACTCCAGCAGGGAGTTGCTGGCCATGCGGTTGGCGCCGTGAAGTCCGGTAAAGGAGGATTCGCCCACAGCATATAACTGGTTTACATCGGTGCGCGCCTGTTCATCGACCAGGATTCCCCCACAGGTATAGTGGGCGGCCGGGACGATCGGGATCGGCTCGTGCGTGATGTCGATGCCATACTCGAGGCAGCGTTCAGCGATGGTCGGGAAGTGCTCCGTAATAAAAGAAGCGGGTTTGTGACTGATATCCAGATACAGGCAGTCCGCGCCCAGGCGTTTCATTTCATGGTCGATGGCCCTGGCGACGATGTCGCGTGGAGCCAGTTCCCCGCGTTCATCAAAACGGTCCATGAAGCGGCTTCCATCCGGGAGCAGCAGATGGCCGCCCTCGCCGCGGACGGCCTCACTGATCAGGAACGACTTGGCCCTGGGGTGGTAGAGGCAAGTGGGATGGAACTGATTGAATTCCATGTTGGCAACCCGGCAGCCCGCCCGCCAGGCAATGGCAATACCATCGCCAGTGGCACCATCCGGGTTGCTGGTGTAGAGATAGGCCTTACTCGCTCCGCCCGTTGCCAGTACCACAAACCGGGCCTGGAACAGTTCCACTTCCTGGGAGTCGCGGTTGAACACATAGGCGCCAACACACCGGTTGCCGGGCAGAAAGAGTTTCTTGTGGGTGATCAGGTCCAGCGCCATACGGTTTTCATAGATATGGATGTTGGCGGCGTCTCTTGCCCGCTGGCAGAGCACTGTTGATACGGCCTGGCCAGTGGCATCCGCTGCATGGATGATACGTCTGTGGCTATGACCACCTTCGCGGGTCAGGTGGAAATGCTCACCATCGGAGCGGGTGAAATGGACTCCCTGCTGCACCAGCCACTCGATGCTTTTCTGGCCGTCATGCACGGTGCGCCGTACCGCGTCCTCATGGCAAAGCCCCGCACCGGCATTGAGCGTATCCGCTACATGGGCCTCTTCGCTGTCGGTCTCATCGAGCACCGCCGCGATGCCACCCTGAGCCCACTGTGTAGAGCCGCTGTCGAGCGTGGTCTTGCTGATGACGGCGATATCCAGGTCACTGGAGAGGTTGAGCGCTGCGGTCAGGCCCGCTGCGCCGCTGCCAATAATAAGCACATCGTGGCTGTGGAATTTGCTCATGCTGCTCCTGGGAAAGGTTGATTCGAGAGCGGGCCCCGTTATTGAACTAAAGTTTGCCCTGCCTGTCTATTTCGCTCAATGTCTACTGATACGTTCCGGTGGTCTTGAGAAGATGATTGAAGATGGTACCTTTGATCAATGTCCGCCATGATTGAACAGACTGGAACCGTGACCGGAAAAGGCAACGGGCTGCTCTACGTAAGAGTGGATCCATCCCCGGGGTGCGCGCGTTGCGAAACGGGGCAGGGCTGTGGGCAGGGCCTGATCGGCCAACTTGCCGGACAGTCGGCTCGCTTTATCCCGGTTGCGGAACCAGGGTCCGGACGCGTGGAGGTTGGCGATGCCGTGGTGCTTGGCATGGCGCCCGGAGGGCTTCTGATGGCGTCGTCACTGGTTTATCTGATGCCGTTGGGGCTTATGATGATCGCCGCACTTGGCGCAGGCGAACTCTGGCCAGGCTCGGAGGTCTTGACGGTGTTGTCGGGGCTGAGCGGCCTGGCCGCAGGTTTCCTGGGGGTTCGTTATCTGCTTCACGACGGTCGGTTTCGCGCTCAGTTTGAGCCGCGATTCCTGCGCACGGCATCCAGGCCAGCTGACGAATTGTTAACTTGAAAATTTGGATCGGGGCCACGCATCCTTTGGCGACAATCTGATTGACTGATTACAACAACTTTCATTCGCAGCATAATCCAATTCATGGAGATGGTATGCAAAAGACCCTTCGCGCTTTTTCAGTCTTTCTGGTGATGCTGGCATTCATGGCAGCCACGACTGCCGTGTCGGCCCAGTCCAGGAACGGGTTGCCCGATTTCACCCAGTTGGTGGAGGATAATGCCAATTCCGTGGTGAATATCAGCACCACCTCCAAGGTAAACCGTCAGGCGTCGCCCTTCGGCGGCGGACAGATGGAGCAGCTGCCCGAGTTTTTCCGGGACTTCTTCGAGGACCGTTTCCGGGGCAATCCGATGCCCCCGGGGCAGGAAAAGCAGTCCATGGGGTCGGGTTTCATCGTCTCTTCTGATGGTTACATTCTTACCAACAACCATGTCGTCGAGGGCGCGGATGAGATCATCGTCCGGCTCAATGATCGCCGTGAGTTGGAGGCGGAAATCGTGGGCGCGGATGCCCGTTCCGACATTGCGGTGCTCAAGGTTGAGGGTGAAGACCTGCCCGCGGCCAAGATCGGAAACTCGTCAGAGCTCGCTGTCGGGGAATGGGTTTTCGCCATCGGCTCTCCCTTTGGCTTTGACTACACGGTGACCTCGGGCATCGTGAGCGCGAAGGGACGTTCCCTGCCCCGGGACAACTATATACCCTTTATCCAGACGGATGTGGCTATCAACCCCGGGAACTCCGGCGGGCCCCTGTTCAATATGGACGGCGAGGTTATCGGTGTGAACTCCCAGATCTACACCCGTTCGGGCGGATTCATGGGCGTATCCTTCGCCATCCCGATGGATGTGGCCATGGACGTGTTTGAGCAGCTCAAGAAGACGGGCAGTGTCACCCGCGGCTGGCTGGGGGTGATGATCCAGGAGGTGAACCGGGATCTGGCGGAGACCTTTGGACTTGAGCGTCCCTACGGAGCCCTTGTGGCTGATGTGGTCCCGGATTCGCCGGCTGCCGAGGCCGGCCTCCAGTCCGGTGACGTCATCCTCGAGTTCAATGGCGAGGAGATAACCCGTTCTTCGGACCTGCCCCCGAAAGTGGGTCAGGCGGACGTCGGCAGTGAAGCAGAGCTGACCGTAATGCGTGACAAGGAGCGCCGGACGGTGACTTTCGAGGTTGCCAAGCTTCCGGAGGATGATCAGCAGGTCGCGCAGCAGCCTGACGCGGATACAGGGAATCGCCTTGGGCTGCGGGTCAAGGAGCTGCCTGAACAACTTGCCCGCGAGTGGGAGCTGGATGGCGGTGTGCTGGTAACCGAAGTCGGGCGTGGACCGGCACGCCAGGCCGGTATCCGTCGCAACGATGTGATCCGCAAGATCGGCAACCAGGGTGTGACCTCCGTCAGCGAGTTCCAGGAGGTTATTGAAAACATTCCGACGGGGCAGCCGGTCGCCGTGACCCTGATCCGCCAGGGCACCCCACGCATTGTGGCCATCCGCATTCCCGAATGAATGACGGCTACTTCCGGTGATGCGAAAACCCGCCTCTGGCGGGTTTTTTTGTGCGCCCGGCACGGGCGCACTCCTGGAGGTGAAAGTCCTCCCGTAAGCTGGCCACAGCGAACGAAGTGAAGCGCAACTGCGTGAGGGTGACCGAGCGTGGGGAGGAAGCGTGGAGCGTAA